>Ga0182024_10003717_pt1 | contig 35997 bp, 25 predicted proteins | sample P32metaG_FD_120480 | JGI IMG/M metagenome (GOLD analysis project Ga0182024, IMG submission 120480) | Permafrost microbial communities from Stordalen Mire, Sweden - P3-2 metaG (Illumina Assembly) | ecosystem: Environmental > Terrestrial > Soil > Wetlands > Permafrost | place: Sweden: Stordalen...
AGGCATACGAGAGCTCCCAATAGGCCTGCTCGGCTTGCAGCACCACCGTCATCACGCGCTGCCGGAACTGCTGGTCGGTTAACGAGCGATTCTTTTTGGCGACGTCGATCTGATGGCGGTTGCCGTCATAAAGCAAGTTGCGCCAAAGAGGCTGGGTGTAAGAGAAATTGAGCGACGTCTCGTACTGCGGGTTCAGCGAGAGAAAGGTGTTGTTGGAAAACGCGTCCGCGGAGGACAAATCCATCTTGAAGGTTCCACCGTACCAGGGCAAAGGCTGAGTGATGCCGGGATCGGCCAGCCAGGTTTTGTTGAGCAAACTTCCGGTAGCCGATCCTCCCAAAGACGAAGCGATCGGAATGATTTGCTGCTCCCAGTAGCTGGTGACGTTGAGTTGCGGATCGAACGCTCCGAGCGCCGCGGTTAATGAGTAGTCCGATTCCAGACGATCGATTCGGGACGATTCGATGTCCTTGTTGTTGGCGAGGGCCATGGCCAGCGTTTGATCGAGGGAAATCTCCATCTGGGTCTCGATTCCAGTGCGCGGAGGTAAAAGGAACGGGCGCACCGGTGGCACCAGGGTGCTGGGCCGCGGCGATGACATGGTCGCGGGAGGCAACGCCTGGGACGGAGCCGGAGCCGGCGCCTGTTGAGCCGCAAGCGGAAAAATGCACACGAGAGAAAAGTAGGCTCGCATCAGGCGCGTTCTCCTCCCTCAAAGTGCATGGGCTGAGGCGCCACATCCAGAGGAGAAAGCCCATCGCGCGTTGTGTCGCGCTTGCGGGAGAGCTTTCGGAACATCGGTAACTGCTTCATATCGTCAAAGAGCGAATAAAATACCGGCACGGCGAGCAGGGTCAGCAGCAGGCAGAGCGTCTGGCCGCCCACCACCAGCACGCCGATGGACCGGTTACTGGCCGAGCCTTCGCCGTTGGAAAGCACCAGCGGAAGCATGCCCGCCACCAGCGCGGTGGTGGTCATCAGGATGGGCCGCAGCCGGTCGCGATTGGCCTGAATGATGGCTTCGTAACGCTCTATGCCGGCGGCGCGCAATCCGTTGGTGTGATCGATCTGCAGAATGGCGTTCTTCTTCACGATCCCGAACAGCAGCAGCAATCCGAGGCCGGACATGATGTTGACGCTCTGGCCGAAAATCAACAGCGACAGGATGCCAAAGGGAACCGCGAGCGGCAACGTCAACAAAATCGTAAAAGGGTGCAGGAACGATTCAAACTGAGCCGCCAGCACGATGTACATGAAGATGAACGTTAGCGCGATGGCCAGGATGAAATAATAGGCGGCGTTGCCGAGTTCCTTCGACGTGCCGATGAGTTCAGTGCGGTAACCGGGGTCCATGTGGAGATCGGCCGCGAATTGATTCAACGTGGAAATGATTTTTTGTTGCGATCCGCCAGGCAGAACGTTGGCGCTGAGAGTCACCTGGCGCTGCCGGTCCAGCCGCCCGATGCTGGAAGGCGCCTCGCCGCTCTTGATGCGGACTACCTGATCCAGCGGCACCCAGCCCCTGGTGTTGGTCGAGAAAACGGTGAGCTGGCGCAGCCCTTCGGCGCTGGTCCGGAACTGCATGTCGGCGCGCAAGCGCACGTCGTACTCCTCGCCGCCGGACGGAAACGACGAAACAACTTGTCCCGCCACCATGGTATTCAATGCCTGCGCAATATCGTTGACTCGCACTCCCAGGTCCGCGGCGCGCTGCCGGTCAATCTCCACGCGCAATTCCGGCTTGCCGAATACCAGCGATGAATCCGCATCGGCCACTTTGGGCATCTGCTTCAGCTTCGCGAGTAAGGTCTGCGAATAAGTGTTGAGCTTGTCGAGATCCGGTCCGGTGAGGGTGAACTGGACATCGGATTGGCCGCCGCCGGCCCCATTGGACGCCTGCCCGACGCTGGTGCGCAGATCCTTCGGATAATGTGTGAGAATCTGGCGCGCTTTCGCTATCATTTGATCCTGAGTTTCCTTGCGATCGTCGCGAGGGACCAGCTTCACATAGATGGAAGCGCTATTCGCCTCGCCAGCACTTGAGCCGGTGAAGGAAGCGGACCCAATGCCCACCGACGTGAGCGTGGCGGTCACTCCAGGCAGTGCGCGGATATCGCGCGCGATTCGCTCTGCGATTGTGACCGTAGCGGCCAATGAAGTTCCCTCCGGCGCGCGAACGCTGGCCTGAAACTCAGACCGGTCATCGGCCGGAATAAAGTTCTTGCCCACCAGCATGAAGAGTGGAATGCTGCTCAGCATCACGGCCACACTGATACCCACCATGGCTTTGCGATGCGCCATGGCCCATTCGAGCATGCGCGTATAGTGGCCATCCAAGAAGCGGAAGAAGCGTGAGTCTTTCGATCCGCGCTTTTTTTCACCCTCGTGCTTAGGAAGCACCTTGACGAACCGCGAGGTGAGCATGGGCGTCAAAGTGAAGGAAACCAGCAACGAGACCGCAATGGCGAACGAGGCCGTGAAGCCGAAGGACGACATGAATCGGCCGACGATGCCGCCCATGAAACCGATGGGCAGGAACACGGCCAGCAGCGAGAACGTGGTGGCCATCACGGCCAGGCCGATGTCTTTCGTGCCTTCGATTGCCGCTTGATATGGCGACATGCCTTTTTCTTCCATGAACCGGTAAATGTTTTCGAGAACGATAATCGCGTCGTCGATCACGATACCGACCATGAGGGTCAGGGCCAGCATGGTGATCTGATTCAAGTCGAAGCCAATTGCAGCCATCAACGCAAAAGTCGAAATAATCGACGTCGGAATGGCCAGCGCCGAGATCAACGTGGTGCGGATGTTGGCCAGAAATGCGAAGACGATCGCCGCCGCCAGAATACTTCCTTCGATCAAATGCTCTTCGAGCGAATGCACCGTCGCCTTGATGAAAATGGACTGATCGTTGGTGATCTGAATATGGATGTCTTTCGGCAGCACCGCTTCAATCTGCTTGATCCGAGCCTTGAGCGCGTCGGCCGCCGCGACAGTATTCTGTCCGGATTGCTTGGAAACCACCATGGTGACGGCGGGCTCGCCATTCAGGCGCGCAGCCGTGGTTGGTTCTTCCTGCGAGTCCTCCGCATAGCCGATGTCGCGCAGCTTCACGACATACAGACCGCGGGTCGCGATCGCGATTTCGTTGAACTGCGCCGGGTCCACCAACCGTCCCAGCGTGCGCACGGCCAGTTCGCGCGCTCCTGCGTTCACGTTGCCGGCCGGCATTTCCATGTTCTGCTGGCGCAGCGCATTCGCGACGTCGGAAATGGCCAGGTTGTAAGCGCGCATTTTGTCCGGATCTACCCAGACGCGAATTTCGCGCTTCAGGCCGCCGACCAACTGAATTTGTCCGATTCCGTTGATGTTTTCAAGCTGCGGCTTGATCTGCTTATCGGCAATTTCGGTGATGTCGCGCAGCGGGCGCGGCGAGGACAGAACAATCTGCATGATGGGAGTGGCGTCGGGATCGAATTTCTGCACCACCGGCGCCTTGGCTGTGTCCGGCAGATCGTTGACGATCAGATTCACCTTGTCGCGAATCTCTTGCGCCGCTACATCGCCGTTCTTATCGAGCGAGAACTGGATGGTGACCGTGGATGATCCCTCCACCGAGGTAGAGTTGATCTGCTCAATGCCGCTAATGGTATTCACCGCGTCTTCGATTCGCTTGGTGATGTCGGTTTCCACTTCCTCGGCCGACGCGCCCGGATTGCTGACGGAGACCGACACCGTGGGCAGGTCGATTTTGGGGAACAGATCGACGCCCAGAGTGAAAAACGAGAAAGTGCCCACCACCATGAGCGCCACGATCAGCATGGTGGCGAAGACGGGCCGTTTGACGCAGAGTTCGGCTAGTTTATGCATGCGCTTCTCCCGCTCCGGAAGGCAACTGTGGGGCGGACGCCCTCGTCCGCGCCGGACCCCCTGGTCCGGCCTTTGCTTTCACTGAAGAAACAAGAGCCGACGGGGGCGTCGGCCGCGGTCCAGGGGGACCGCCCCACAGCACACTTTCCACGGAGTGGTTGCTTGCAGAAGGCAGCGCGGTTTCAACGGGCTCGCCGTCGAACAAATCCTGAAGATGGTTGGTTGCGACCACGAAATCCGCCGTGATGCCCGACAGAATCTGGATCATGTCGCCATCCACCGCGCCCAATTGCACGACGGCCACTCGCGCCTTCCCATCTCGGACGAAGAAGACTTGCGAAGAGTTGGTGCTAGGGTCGGTAAGAATGGCCGCACGAGGCAAAAAGATTCCCATGCTGCTGCCGTTCAGCAGAATGCGCGCGGTGGCGAACATGCCGGGCTTCAGCGCCAGGTCCAGGTTCGAGAACTTCGCCTCCACCGAGACGGTGCGCGAGTTCGAGTCGACGGTGGGGTTGATCGAAGTGACCGTGCCGTGGAAGGTGCGGCCCGGATAACCGGGAACGCTGGCTTCGACATCGGCGTTGATTTTCAACTGGGGCGCGTTCGATTCCTGGACTTGCAGCTCCAACTTCAAAGGCGTGACGCGCACCAGCGTCGCGATCTTCGCCGTCAGCGCGACATACTGGCCGACCGCGACGGGGCGTGAGCTGATATAGCCGGTGAAAGGCGCCTTGATGATGGTGTCATCCACCGCTTTTTGAGCGATCGCGGTTTGGGCGTGCGCGTAGGCGAGCGATGCCTGAGCGTTGATTACACCCTGGAAATTCTGGCGGGCGGAATTCAGCGCGGCTTCAAAGAGCTGGTGCGAGGAATTGGCCTGCTGCTTCGCGGTGTCGGCTTGTGTTCGCGCCTTATCGTAGGCGCTTTGAGAAACGTCACCGGTTTTGATTAAGGCGTCGTAGCGCTGCGCGTCGGCTTCCGACATCTTCGCTTCCGCCACGGAGGAATCGTAGGACGCCTTGGCCGAAAGAACTTCGGGAACGTTATTGGCGTCGAATTTGCCGCCCTGCGCTAAGCCGATGCGCGATTCCGCTTGCCGGAGGCTCGCCTCTGCCTGCTGCTCAGAAGCCTGGGCCGCTTGCAATCGAAGCTGCGCGTCCCGGTCCTCCAGCTTGGCCAAAAGCTGCCCTTCCTTAACGAACGCGCCCGCATCCACCGGAGTCTCGATCACCCGGCCCGCGGCGGGCGGCGCCACATCCGAAGATTCCTCGGCGAGAAAGCTCCCCGTTACTTGTACCGACGAGGAAACCTGCCGCGTGACGGCGCGCACGGTAGCTACTTTCAGCATCTTCGCCGGTCCAGTGGCGGCTTCGGTCAAGGAGACGTTCTTGTTTGCGTTGCCGCATCCGGCGGCGGCCAGGAGCGCGATTCCCGCCAAGCTCACCAGCACCGATTGTGACGTTGTAAAGCGTGCCATGAAATTACTTCTGCTTTCCTTTTGTCATACGGCCGGCCGCCGGCCGCTGTTCCAGACCGCCGAGAATCAGATCCACGAATTGATCGACGATCAACTCTTCGGCGGGCGGAAAATTCTTGGCGCCCAGAACGTGCCGAGCCATCGCATAGTGGACCATCGATCCGATCGCAAACATCACTGCGACGCCCGGATCGCACTCCCGAAACGCGCCCTCCTTCTGCCGCAGGGCAACGTAGCGGGAAAGAAAATCGCCCATCGGCAGTCCGAACCGCTCGTGAAAGAGATCCGCCAACAAATGCCCCTCGAGAGAGGCGTACAGCAACAGGCGATGAAAGGCGGCGTCTTCGCGAAAGGATCGAATCAACTGCCGGGCCACGTGCTGGAACAGGCCCCGGTCGTCACGGCGCTCGGCGAGTTCGTTCATTTCCACAAACCATCGCTCACCACCCAGGGTGGCTTCCTTTTCGTCCAAAATGGCGTGGTAAAGATCTTCCTTACTCGCGAAGTGGCGGAAAAGGATGGCTTCGCTGACGCCGGCGGCGGCGGCAATGTCCTTGGTCTTGGTGCCGCTGAAGCCGTTCCGGGCAAAGCTTTCCACTGCTACCCGAAGCAGTTGCTTCCGGCGGTCCTCACCAGGCATTCGGGGCGGGCGCGGGGAAGCCTCGGTGGGCTTGGTTGGGACGGCGGGGGTGGGGCCGGCTGCTTCCATAAGTAAGTACTCACTCTCTGTGGATCGAAACCATAAAGACGCCTGCCTCGCCGGCAAGGTTACAGGCCGTAGTGTGATATGCTTTTCCTCCATGTGGTCAGTCATTTACCGCATACCTTGCGTTTCGGCCCGGTGCGCTGCCAACCCGCCTGGCCGATTTCGAAGGAGACGAGCGCGATGCCGCCCGAGTTGACGACGACTGGGATCAGCGTCATGGGCGAGATCCCCCAGGGGACGCACTTCTGCTATTTCTACGAAACCAAGCAGGATCTGCTCGACGCTTCCGTGCCTTTCTTTCAAGCCGGGCTTGAGAATCGCGAGTTCTGCCTTTGGATTGTCTACACGCCCATTACGGAAGCGGATGCCCTGCGAGCGTTGCGCGAATCGATTCCCTCTCTGGACGGCCACCTTGCCGAAGGTAGGATAGAGATCTTCGTTCATCCCGAGCCCTTGTTCGATGGCGACATTCCAGAACCGAGTGCGAGCGTGCGTTACCTGGACGAAAAGCTGGGCGAGGCGCTGCGGCGAGGCTACGCGGGGATGAGAGTGGCCCGAAGCCCGGCCTGTCTGCAAAAGGTGAACACGGAATCCTTTCGCGAATTCGAGCGGGAACTCGGCAGGTCGATCGCGGATCGCCGGATGATCGCCTTATGCCTTTTCCCGCTCGCCGAAAGTAGCGCGGTGGAAATCGTCGACGCGGCGCGGACGCATCAGTTCGTGGTCGCAAGGCGTGAGGGCGATTGGGAGATCATGGAACCTCCCGAGATCCGGCTGGCCAAAGCGGAAATCACCAAGCTCAACGAACAGCTTGAACAGCGAGTGGAGGAACGAACCAGGGCGTTGGAGGCGGCGAATGCAGACTTGCGGCAGGAGATCGCGCGGCGAGAGACGGTGGAGGAGGATCTGCGGCGGCAGAAAGAGATTCTGCAAACGATTATCGACCACGTTCCCCTGATCCTGAAGTTCGTGGACAAAGACGGCCGCCTTCAAATGGTGAATCGCGAATGGGAGCGCGTGCTGGGCCGGACACTGGACGAGATCGTAAACCAAGGCGTGGACATTTATGAAGAGGGTTATCCCGATTCACTGGAGCGCCAACGCGTACTTGACTTCGTGGAGAATTCGAATGCGGAATGGGCGGACTTCAAAACCACGGTCAAAGACGGGCGCGCGATCGACACCTGTTGGGCCGTCATACGCCTTTCCGATGGGGCCACGATTTGCATCGGACAAGACATCAGTGAGCGCAAGCAGGCGGAGCGGGATCTGAGCCAACAGAAGGAGATTCTGCAATCCATCTTCGATCACATCCCGGTCATGATCAGTTTCGCGGATCCGAAGCACCGGCTAAAGCTGGTAAACCGCGCGTGGGAACGGACGCTCGGATGGTCCCTCGAAGAGATACAGAGCCAAAATATCGACATCGTAGCGGAGACCTACCCGGACCCGGAGTATCGTAAGCTGGCGTTTGATTTCATCGTTGAATCAAATGCGAAATGGGCCGATTTCAGGACCACCGTGCGAGACGGCCGCACGATCGACACGTGCTGGGCCATGCTCCAACTTTCCGACGGCTCCACCATTGGAATTGGGCAGGACATCACGCAGCGCAAACAGGCGGAGCGGGATCTCAAGCAACAGAAGGAGATTCTGCAAACCATCTTCGATCACCTCCCCGTTATGATCAATTTTGTAGACCAGAATCACCAGATCAAGCTGGTGAATCGGGAATGGGAGCGGACGCTCGGGTGGTCGCTGGATGAAATCCAGAGGCAAAATATAGACATTATCGTGGAGGGCTACCCGGACCCTAAGTATCGCGAATACGTCCGCGATTTTGTCATCAATTCAAACGCGGAATGGGCCGATTTCAAGACTACCGTGCGGGGCGGCCGGGTGATCGACACGTCCTGGGCCATGCTCCATCTTTCCGACGGCACTGGTATCGGCATTGGACAGGACATCACCAAACGCAAGCGCGCTGAAGAGGCGCTGCGAGAGAGCGAGGAACGATTTCGCCAACTGGCGGAAAACATACACGATCTGTTTTGGATCAAGACGCCGGACTTCAAGCGCGTGCTCTACTTTAGCCCGGAGTATGAGAACATCACGGGGCGGTCTCCCCAAGCCCGCTATCGGGATCTAGACTATCAGCCGTTTCTCGACATGATTGTTCCCGAAGATCGCGAGAGAATGGCGGAGGTTATGCGGCGGGGGGCGCAAGAGGAGTTTGACGTCGAGTTCCGCATCAGGCGCCCCGACGGATCGCTGCGCTGGATCCGCGACCGAGGCTTTCCCATCCGGGATCAGTCCGGGCAGATCTATCGCGTGGCCGGCATTGCGAACGATATCACGGAACGCAAACTAGCCGAAGACGCACTGCGCGAGAGCGAGGAGCGGTTCCGCCAGCTTACCGAGAACATCCGCGAGGTATTTTGGCTCAGGTCGCCCGACCTCAAGCAACTGCTCTATGTGAGTCCTATGTACGAGAAGGTTTGCGGCAAAACCTCAGAGGCCATCTACGCAGCGGGCGTGGACCTGGAGGTGGTCCATCCCGAAGACCGCGCCGTGTTGAACGAAGCGATGCAGGGCTACGATGGGCAGGAGTTTGAAATTGAATACCGGATTATCACCAAAGAGGGCGACATCCGCTGGCTGCGCGATCGGGGCTTTCCGATTCGAAACCAACACGGGCAAATTTATCGCATCGGCGGGGTAGCCGAAGATATTACCGACCGCAAGAAAGCCGAGGACCGTCACAAGGCGAGCAGCGAGCAGTTGCGCGCCCTGTCGGCCAGCCTTCAATCCGCGCGCGAGAAAGAGGCCACGCGGATCGCGCGCCAGATCCACGACGACATGGGCGGCCTTCTCACCGGCTTGCGATGGGAACTGGAAGCGCTCGAAAAAATGATTCCTGAGCCGGCCGGTCCGGTACGCTTGAAAGCGATGCGGGACAAACTAGCAACCATGCTGGGACTCACCGACACCACGATCAACGTGGTGCGCCGGATCGCCAGCGAACTGCGTCCCAGCATCCTGGACGATTTGGGCCTGGTAGAAGCCATCGAATGGCAGACACAGCAATTCCAAGCCCGAACTGGGATTGAATGCCGCTGCGAGTGTTCGTTGCAGAGTATTCCATTGGACGAACAGCCATCCACCGCCGTGTTCCGCATTGTTCAGGAGGCTCTGACGAACATCCTGCGCCATGCGCACGCCACGCGAGTGATTGTTGCGATGAAAGAAGAGAACGGCATCCTGGTGCTGAAAGTAAGCGATAACGGACGCGGAATCACGCCGGCTGAAATGTCCAATAAGAAGTCCTTGGGCCTGCTCGGAATGCGGGAGCGGGCTCACCTGATTGGCGGCCACGTGGATATCGTTGGCCTGAAGGGCGGCGGCACCACGCTGCACGTTCGCGTCCCGCTGGCGGGAGGAGCCACGTAATGCGGAGAGTCCTTATCGTCGACGATCATGAAGTGGTTCGGGACGGCGTCAAAAGACTACTCGAAGAACAGCCCGGCGCCATTACCTGCGGCGAAGCCGGCACGCCGGAAGAAGCCATTGGCAGGGCGCTGTCCGGCGACTGGGACGCGGTGGTGCTGGATCTGTCCTTCGCCGGCAAGAGCGGGCTGGAGGTGCTCAAGGAACTGAAACAGATGCGCCCCCGTCTGCCCGTGCTGGTGCTTACCATGCACTCCGAGGAGCAGTACGCGCGCCGCGCCTTCAAAGCGGGCGCGGCTGGATTCATTACCAAGGACAGTCCGCGCGCCGAGCTCTCCAAAGCCATCCATAAGGTGATGGAAGGCGGGAAATACTTAAGCCCGGCGCTGGCCGAGAGGCTCATCGTCGATCTGGAACGCGGCGTCGATCGGTCGCCGGATGAAACCTTATCCGACCGCGAGTTTCAGGTGATGCGCCTCATTGCATCCGGGAAGACCCTGAGCGAGATTGCCGGCCTGTTGTCCCTGAGCGATAAAACGATCAGCACCTATCGTGCGCGCCTGATGGAGAAAATGGGCATGCGGACCAACGCCGAACTCACCCGCTACGCGATCCAAAACAAGCTGGTCGATTAGCGGTCTGGCAAGAACCGCTCCCTTTGGTCGCGGCTCGGTTAACTGGCGGGTCGGTAAACTGGTGGCGGGTCGGTAACTGGTGGCGGGTCGGAAACTTGGACGCGGTTCAGTAAGGTAGGAAATGGGCCTACGCGCTTGTGGTGGTGATTCCGACACCAAAAACACAGGCATCCTGATAGGCGCCGCAAGCACTTAGGCTTAGACTGGGTACGTTACGGGGAGAACACCGATGAATCGAGACGCGGAGCCGGCCCGCAAGTCGCCGGGGAACGACTTGGACTTGGGCTGGATGCTCGTCGACGCGCGGCTGAAAAAGCTGCGCCGCGAGCGCCATTTAGTTGAGCGAGCCATCGTTGCGCTGACAGAGATCTCTCGGACGCGACAATCGCGGGACAGACGCGCCAACCGAAACTAACGTTTCCGCAAGCCTACGCCAGCCGGCTGGGAGGAATCGAAACGTGAGTCTCGACGACGCGGACCCACGCCGGAACTCGATCGGCCTCCCAGCCGAGTTATCATAGCAATTCAGTTGTTGGTTCCCGTCCAGCCAGCTCGCCCAGTCAGCGGAGCCGCTTTAGCTACCAAAAGCTCCGGCAGTCCCACTAATGCTATGTTGAAAGTGACCCGAATTTAAACCCATGCTTGCAACAAAACTCGTAACCAGCGAGGACCCCAATACACAAGAGACCAGCGAGTGGCTGGAAGCTCTGGATGGCGTCGTAGAAGAGGGAGGGGCCGAGCGCATCGCCTACCTGCTCAGCCGCCTTACCGAGCGCGCCGCTCTCTACGGAGTTCAGACTCCGAACGTTCTGAAGACTCCTTATATCAACACCATTCCGGTGGACGAAGAAGTTCCTTACCCTGGCGACCGGGCCATCGAGCGGCGAATCAAGAGCCTGATCCGGTGGAACGCCATGGCGATGGTGGTACGCGCCAATAAGCATGACAGCGGCATCGGCGGCCATATCTCGACCTATGCATCGCTCGCCACGCTGGCGGAAGTGGGCCACAACCATTTCTTCCATGGGAAGCACGGAGATCAACCGGGGGATTTTGTCTACTTCCAGGGACACGCCTCGCCCGGTGAGTACGCTCGCGCCTATCTCGAAGGCCGTTTGAATGAAAAGCATCTGGAAAACTTCCGGCACGAACTGAGGGAGCATCCCGGCCTCTCGTCGTATCCGCACCCCTGGCTGATGCCGGACTTCTGGCAGTTTCCCACCGTATCGATGGGACTGGGTCCGATCAATTCGATCTACCAGGCGCGCTTCATGCGCTACCTGGAGAACCGCGGCATCATACCCGTGACCGCGCGTAAGATTTGGGCCTTTGTGGGCGACGGCGAAACCGACGAGCCGGAATCGCTGGGCGCAATCGCGCTGGCCGCCCGCGAGCAATTGGACAACCTGATTTTTGTGGTGAACTGCAATCTGCAGAGGCTGGACGGCCCGGTTCGCGGCAATGGCCAGATCATCACCGAGCTCGAAACGCACTTCCGCGGCGCGGGATGGAACGTCATCAAGGTGGTGTGGGGCAGCAGTTGGGACGACTTGCTGGCGCGCGACACCACCGGCTTGCTGATCAAACGGATGAACGAGGCGGTGGACGGCGAATATCAGAATTTCAAAGCCAAGGGCGGCGCCTACACTCGCAAGGAGTTTTTCGGGAAATATCCCGAACTGCTGAAGCTGGTGGAGCACTTGTCGGACGAAGAAGTGGGCGCGTTGCGGCGCGGCGGCCACGATCCGCTGAAGGTTTACAACGCCTATAAGCGCGCGCTGGATCATACCGGATCGCCGACCGTTATTTTGGCCAAGACCATCAAGGGATATGGATTAGGTGAAGCGGGCGAGGGCCGCAACGTCACGCATCAGCAGAAAAAACTGAACGAAGACGAGATGCTTTATTTCCGGCGGCGCTTCGACATCCCCATTTCCGAAGAGACCGTACACACGGCTTCGTTTTACCGGCCTCCGGACGACAGTCCCGAGATGCGCTATATCCAGGAGCGGCGTGAGGCGCTGGGCGGAAGTCTGCCGGTGCGTTCGGTGGCAAAGATCACGATTGAGGCGCCGCCGCTCGAGACCTTTGCCGAATCGCTGGGCGGATCGGCGGGCCGCGAGGTCTCCACCACCATGGCGTTCGTGCGGGTGCTGACGCTGCTGCTCAAGGACAAGAGCTTGGGCCAATATATTGTCCCCATTATTCCGGACGAAGCGCGGACGTTCGGCATGGAGTCGTTGTTCAGGCAGTACGGTATTTACGCTAGCCGAGGCCAGCTCTACAAGCCGGTGGATAGCGAGAATTTTCTGTTCTACAAAGAGGCCAAGAACGGCCAGATCCTGGAAGAAGGGATCAACGAAGCGGGATCGATGGCCTCATTCACCGCAGCCGGCACCGCATACGCCACCTACGGCGTTCCGATGATCCCGTTCTTCACTTACTACTCGATGTTCGGGTTCCAGCGTATCGGGGATTTGATTTGGGCCTTCGCCGACTCGCGCGGTAAAGGTTTCCTGATGGGTGGAACGGCCGGAAGAACCACGTTATCCGGCGAGGGTCTGCAGCATCAGGACGGACATAGCCTGGTGCTGGCCAGCACCGTCCCGACCTGCCGCAGCTACGATCCTGCGTACGCCTACGAAGTGGCCGTGATTGTCCAGGACGGCATCCGGCGCATGTATCAGGAGATGGAAGATCGCTTCTACTACCTGACCATTTACAACGAAAATTACGCTCAGCCGGCCATGCCCGAAGGCGTTGCCGAGGGGATACTGCGCGGTATCTACCGTTACCAGGCGGCCGAAAACGGAAGCCCGCAGGTACACTTGTTCGGAAGCGGACCGATTCTGAACGAAGCTTTGCGAGCGCGGAAGATCCTGGCGGAGAAGTATCAAGTTGCCGCCGACGTCTGGAGCGTCACCAGCTACAACGAACTGCGCCGGGACGCGCTCGACGTGGAGCGCTGGAATCGCCTGCATCCCACCGAGCCGGAACGCAAGCCCTATCTGCTCCGAGCGCTGGAAGGCGTACAAGGCCCGATCGTCGCGTCCACCGATTACATGAAAGTGGTGGCCGATCAAATCGCTCCGTGGCTTCCCGGCCGCCTGGTTACGCTCGGTACCGACGGCTTCGGACGTAGCGAGAATCGCGAATACCTGCGGAAACACTTCGAGAACGGCGCGGAAGCTATTGCGGCGGCGACCTTGGCGCGGCTGTCCCGCGACGGTCAGTTCGACAAGGAGCGAGCGAAGGCGGCCATTGTTGAATTGGGACTCGATCCGGAGAGCCCCGACCCAGTGACGAAGTAGTATTCGTTTCGCTCCCTTTGGTCGCGGCTCTGTAAGATTCCGAGCCGCGACCAAAGGGAGCGATAAGAAATGCTTTATCTGTCCGAAGAGGACGTGCGCGAACTGCTGCCGATGCGCGACGCCATCGGCTTGATGCGCGGCGCTTTTGAAGCTCTGGCCCGCGGTGAAGCGATCAATCAGCCCCGGCGTCGTCTCATTTTGGACACCGGCGCCGCGCTGCACAGCATGGCCGGTTCTTACCTGAATTATTTCGGAACGAAATTCTACTCCACCCATCCTCGTTACGGAGCCCACTTCTACTTCGTCCTCTATGACGCGGCGACGGCGCAGCCGCTGGCCTGGATGGAAGCGAACCATCTGGGACAAATCCGAACCGGCGCCGCCGGAGGGTACGCCACCGATCTGCTGGCGAATCCGGAAGCGGACACGCTGGGAGTGATCGGCACGGGCTTTCAAGCTCGCACACAGGTGGAAGCGATTCGAGCGGTTCGGCAGATAAAGACAGTGCGCGTGTGGAGCAGGAGCGAGGAGAAGCGGCGAAAGTTTGCCGACGAATGTTCCGCTCAGGCGATGGATACAGCGGCGGACGCCGTTCGCGGCGCACAAATCGTCATCACCGCCACCAACGCTCAAGAGCCGGTTCTGGAAGATGGCTGGATTGAGCCTGGGACAATGATCAACGCGATGGGCGCAAACGTCGCGACTCGGAGGGAACTACCAAGCGAGTTGGTTCGCCGCGCGGCTCTGGTGGCGGTGGATTCAATGGAGCAGGCCAAGATCGAAGCGGGCGATCTTATCTTGCCGAATAGCTGGGCCAATGTGGTGGAGCTCAAGGACGTGAAGCGTCACTTCGAGCAGAACCAAATCACAATCTTCAAGTCGCTTGGAATTTGTGTGGAAGATGTCGCTGCCGGAAGCTTCGTTTACCAGCGGGTGCTGGCTACTCCTGAGCGGTTTGTTGATCGGAATCGCGCCAAGCGCTGATCTTGAGCCGCCGGCAAACCCAGCACAGGCCTTCCGTCGAATTAGGCGCACACACCGCGCCACAGACGGTGCATTTATCCGCGCGCTTAGTTTGATCGGGCATCAGCGAAAGCTTTGCCTGGTCCAATAGCTTCGGATCGATGACCGGATCTGGTGTGACGGGCTCCGCGGGCGCCGCTGGTTTTCGTTTCATTTACTGAAGACTACAGTACCATGTCCCTGCACGATGCGACTGACGCCACTCGTGTCAGGCGGCGCGATCCAGGCGCATGATGTAAGCCGGGTCTAGGGCAGCCGAGCACCGCGAGCATTTTTGACCGGGCTTTACCTTGGCGGTCTTTCCTGTGGCCACCACGATCCCTTCCACGGTGTGCGTGCAAATGGGACAGTAAACAAATGCCTTGGTCTCGTAACTGGGCACTGGGGGCTGCGCTTGTGGGCGAGTCTGAATGTTCATGTTTCCTCCTCTTCACTGCTTAAGACGCAAGTGATGGGCCAAAGGATCGAAAAATTGTGGGAGCGAAGAAGGTACACTGAAAACGTTTGTTTCTTTATGATGACAGCATTCGTTTTCCCTGGACAGGGCTCGCAATACGTGGGGATGGGGAAGAGCCTTGCGGAAAAATTTGCCGCCGCCCGGTCCATTTTCGACCAGGCCGACCAGGCGTTGGGATTCTCACTCACCCAGCTTTGCTTTGAAGGTCCCGCCGAAACCCTGCAACTCACAGAGAACATGCAGCCCGCGCTGCTGACGGTTTCCATGGCGGCCTGGCAAGCGCTGGACGGGCAGAACGTCCGACCCGATTTTGTGGCCGGGCATAGCTTGGGCGAATACAGCGCCCTGGTGGCCGCGAAGTCGCTGGCTTTCGCCGACGCGGTGCGCCTGGTGCGCAAGCGCGGCCAGTACATGCAGGAGGCGGTGCCCGTGGGCGTGGGGGCCATGGCGGCGTTGTTGAAGCTTCCCGCTGGAAAGCTCGACGGGGTACTGTCTGAAGCGTCACAGGGTGAGGTGGTGACAGCGGCCAACTTCAACTCCCCAGATCAGGTAGTGATTGCCGGTCACGCCGGCGCCGTCAACCGGGCGGTGGAACTGGCGAAAGCCGCCGGAGCCAGGCGAGCGCTTTTGCTTCCTGTGAGCGCGCCGTTTCATTGCCCGCTGATGGAGCCAGCGCAGAGACGCCTGAAGGCGGACCTGGACGCCACCGAATTTCGCGATTTGGCGGCGCCACTGGTGAATGGCTGGCAAGCGAAGCTGGTTCGTACCGGAGCGGAAGCGCGCGAAGGTCTGTATCGGCAGGTGCCCAACCCGGTCCGGTGGACGGATGTTATCCAAAAGCTGGCTTCGCTCGGCGTCAGCCGCTTCGTCGAAGTCGGCGCCGGTGGCGTGCTCACTGGTTTGCTCCGCAATATCAACAACCAATTGGAAGGGTCCAAGGTTGGCGAAGCGGAAGATCTGGAGAAAATAAATGCGGCAATTGCATAACCTGGTTTTGGTCCTCGCGGTTGTATCGTTTTTTTGTCTGACGAGTTGCAAGCAACCCGAGGCGCCGGCCGCCAAACCGGATCTTTCGAGCCTGACCGACGACTTCGTCTATGGGTCGCTGGCCCTCTCTCCGGTCGGGGCTACGTCGGCTGGGTATCACGTGCACAAGGGCGTGAATCTGGATGAACAGATCGATGACTTCAGCGCGGCGGGCATCGACCAGCAGCACAAGTTTTATTCGGATTTCCACAATCGGTTGGCGGCCATACAACAGGACTCGCTTGGGGCGGAAGACCGTGCCGATTACCAGATCATCGACAACCAGGTGGATCTATCGCTGCTGGAGCTCGACAAGATTCAAAGCTATCGCCACAACCCGACGGTCTATGTGGAATTGGTCGGCAACGCACTGTTTAATCCCTTCGTGCTCGAATATGCGCCGATCGATCAGCGTTATCGTGCGATTATCCAGCGGCTCCAAAAGATTCCAGCGCTCATGCAGCAGGGCGAGACGAACCTCATGGATTCGCCGGACGTGTGGAATCGCGTGGCGCGCGAAGAGAATGAAGGCAACCTGGATCTGATCGACAAGACCCTGCGCGCAAAAGCGCCGGACGCTTTGAAGGCGGACTATGATCGAGCCGCCGGGCCTGCTTTAGACGCTCTGCGAGGGTTTACAAAGTTCCTGACCGGCGATCTGGCGAAAAAGACCAGCGATTGGCGGCTTGGCAAGGAGAACTACGATCGGAAATTCGCCTACACCTTGGTGTCTGGAAAGAAGCCCGAACAGGTGCTTTCGGAAGCGGAAGCCGCGTTGAAAGACGTGCGCGATCAGATGGCGAAGCTGGCAGCGCCGGAATCCGTCCGCGCCGCGCTGGACAAAATCGCTCAGCAGCACACCACTCCCGCCGGGTATATGGATCAGGCCAAGAAGGATCTGGAGGAAGCCACCAACTTCGTCCGGGAGAAACACCTGGTCACGCTCGGGGCCGGCAAGAATCTGCAAGTGATTCCGACCCCCGAGTTCATGCGCGGCATCTACTCGGTGGCAGGTTTCAACGCGGCGCCCGCGCTGGAACCGCAACTGGGCGCGTTCTATTGGGTGACGCCGATTCCCCCCAACATGCCCAAAGCGCGCGTCGAATCGAAGCTGCGCGAATACAATCGCTACGGCATGATGGAGATCACGATCCATGAGGCCATGCCGGGCCACTATGTGCAGTTTGAGTTCGCCAACGCCCTGAAACCGAAGCCAAGGCGCGTGCTTCGCAGTATCTATGGGAACGGACCGTACGTGGAAGGCTGGGCGCTGTACACGCAACAGATGATGTCGGACGAGGGTTTCATGAACAACAGCCCGGAATTGCGGCTTTCGATGATGAAACAACTGCTGCGGTCAATTGCCAACGCGATTCTCGACATCCGGCTGCAAACCATGGGCATGACCGAGCAGCAGGCGCTGGATTTGATGATGAACGACACGTTCCAGGAAAAAGAAGAGGCCACCGGCAAATTCCAGCGCGCGCAGTTGTCGTCCTGCCAGTTGCCGATGTATTTCCTGGGCTGGCGCGGCTGGCTGGATACACGCGAGGAATACAAGAAGCGCAAAGGGTCCGCCTTCCAGCTTCAGCAGTTCCACGACGCGGCATTAAAGGAGAGCGCGGTACCGCTGCCGGTGTTAGGTTCGTTGCTCCAATAAGACCACTCCCTATGGTCGTGGCTCGGTATGCGGTCGTGGGTCGGTATGCGGTCGTGGGTCGGAGTACTAGCGAGGCAGTTGGTACCATCGAAGAAGGGCGTTCTACCAGGTACTTATGTCTTTGAACATCAAGAGCGCGGAAGCCCATCGCCTGGCGCGGGAGATCGCGCAACTGAATGGCGTCTCTCTCACACACGCCGTAACGGCGGCGCTCCGTGAAAAACTGGATCGCGAGAAACGCCGGGGCAAGCCGCTAAGCGCCGAGCTGTTGGAAATCGGGAAGCGTTGTGCCGCTCACATCAAGACGCCTGTCAAATCCAGCGACCACGCCGGCATGCTCTATGACAAGCACGGATTACCGCGCTAAGCAGCATGGTGATCGACACCTCGGCCGTCCTGGCCATTCTCCTGGACGAAAGAGACGCCGCGACATTTGCCAGGGCGATCGAGAATGCGGGCGACCGGAGAATGTCGGCGGCCGGTTATTTGGAAGTTACCCTTGAACAGGGTCGGATTGCGAGAGCGGCTTATAGAGACTTCGGCAAAGTTCGACATCGCGCAGGATTGAACTTCGGGGATTGCTTCGCCTACGCTCTCGCTCGGATACTCGATCAACCGTTGCTATACAAGGGGCGCGACTTCAATCACACAGATCTGCAATCTGCGCTGAAGCAATAGGTCAGAATTTCAGTACGTGCCACAAACTGGCGAAGTCATCGGTCCAGACGATCGGCGCACGGCTACTCCAGCCCGAGAGCCGGTGCGCCAGGCCGGCCCGTTCGAGAAAATCCCGGTTGGACGTCAGTAGAACCCAGCGCGAGCTACTCTCACCGGTGGCGGCGTCGTCTCCCGAGAGGATCTGAACAGCCGTCCATCCCAGATGGTTCGCCATCCCCCGCGCGACCGGATCGAGATTGAGCGCTCTATTAGATATGTGCAGCGCGAGAACGCCGCCGGGCGCCAGCCGCTGCCGGTAAATGTCGGCGCACTCCGCCGTCAGAAGATGCATCGGTATCGAATCGCCGGAAAACGCATCCACCGCGATCAAGTCGAAATCCCGCGAGCGTCCCGAGGCCAATTCCCGATCCAGTTGCACGCGTGCATCGCCCAGCACCACCTCGGTTTGCGCCTTCGAGTCGAGCAGGAAGGAAAACCAGGTGCGGGCGATCCGCTCCACGTCGGGATTGATTTCGTAGAAGCGAAACGTGTCACCCGAACGTCCCCAGGCGGCCAGGGTGCCGGCACCCAAGCCGACAACTGCGATCCGCCGGTTGGGTTTATCGAGCGCGTTCAGTGCGAGGGCGATCCCGCTATGCGGTCCGTAGTAGGACGTGGGCCAGTCCTTTCGCGAGGCTTGCAAGTATTCGAACCCGTGCCGGGTGCGGCCGTGCTGCAACTCGCGAAAAGGCCCGTTGGAATCTTCGCGCGCCATTACGCGCAGGATGCCGTAGAAGTTCCGGACGCTCACCACCGCGCCTAGCTTGCCGGTGGTCATGGTGGCGACGATCGCCGTGAACCCTCCGATCAACAGCGCCATCAGAGGCAAGCGCACCGCGAGATTGCGGTTGGTCCATTGAGCCAGGGCGCCGGTCCGCATCCATCCCAAAAAGCCCAGCAGGCAGGCGGCCGCAAGGCCGATCTGATATTCACTGAATTCGGTGAATATACGCGGCGCGATAAGGGCGACGAAAACGCCGCCCATGGCGCCGCCCGCGGCGATCGTCAAGTAAAACGTTGTGAGATAGCGGGGTGGAGGGCGCGATCGCGCCAGTTCGCCCTGACAGATCATGCAGGTGACGAACAGCGCAATCAAATAGATAACGAGCTGCGACCGCAGTGAGAGCCCAATGGACACGGATGGAAGCGCACACGCGACTGGGGCGAAAAGTCCAGCGGCGATGGCGAATGACGTTCGCCAGTAGAAACGGTCGCTATCAAAAGCCAGCACGAACGTGAGCAAATAGATCGCCAGCGTCGCCACCCACAAAAAAGGACTGACGGCGATGTCTTGCGAGATCTGATTGGTAGTCGCTACCAGAAGCGTCGATCCGCAGGCGGACAGCCCCAGCCAGAACAGCACAGTCCCAACGGTTGGGCGCGGCGCGGAATCGAGTTCAGCGTTCGCGACCGCCAGCGCGGGGCGGACCGACCACATCTGCCACGCGGCGAATCCGCACAGTGAGGCAAACACCAGATACAGCCAGGACCAAATCGAACCTTGCGTGCGTAGCCGCAGTAAGGGCTCGAAGCCGAACGGATAACTCAGTAAGGCAAGGAACGATCCGAGATTCGAAAGAGCATACAATCGCCAGGGTGACCTTCCAGGATTGCCCCCCGATCCCCGCCCTGATTCGCCGATGACCAACCAATGCTGCAGCAGCGGGGCGGTGGCGGACAATAACAGGTAAGGACCTCCGACTGTAACGGTTAGCAGAAGTAAGATCCCGCCGGAAGGATCGACGGTCGAAACAGGCTTCCAAATCGCTGCATTCGGGTTCAGGGGCAGAACTACGAGGGATGCCAGCAGCAATCCGATATGGACACCTGCCTGCAGCCGTACGTTCTCAAGCGATCCCAGCCAATGCGCGTAGGCGTAGCCAGCCAACAGGCAGGCCTGGAAAAACAGCAGGCAACTGGTCCAAACAGCGGGGCCGCCGCCAAACCAGGGCAGGATGTAACGTCCGATCATGGGTTGCAGTTGGAACAGAAGAAAAGCGCTGAGAAAGATCGTTATGGGAAAGAGAACATGATACGTTGGGAAGTGAAGTGAATCCAAGCGAAGTAGCGGAGCGGCTGGAAGCGCCGACAGCGGAGGAGTCCCGTGCGGAGTTGAACGTGCTGGAGGAAGCGTCTCCGGCTGCGGTGTCGTTGAATGCGTCTTCCTTAAATCCGGCTTCTTTAAATCCATTGTGGCTGCGGCTGGCCTACGCCTTGGAGTTCCTTATCGCATTGATTGCCATTATCAGCTTGTGGAGTGAGGTGGGGGGAGAAGGCCATCTCGATCTAATGCCCTGGTACGTCAAGCTGGGATGCATCCTGGGCTTGGCTTGGTGTTGTGTGCGCTTCAGTGCGAGCCTGGTGGAACAGCAACGTGTCTGGACCGGCCGCGCCATCGGATGGTTCGTGGGAATTTTGCTATTTTGCTTGCTCATGGGTGGGATCACGTATTATTATCACCTGCACGAAGATCAGGACGACGGCGATGAAGATCCTACCGCAGCCGCGGAGAATATTGATGGTCTAGGAACTTTCTTCTATCATGCCAGTAACAGAACTCAGTCCTCATTTCGAATTTGCTTCATGGCGCGTTCCGCAGCTCCACCGGTCGATCGAATACCCATTGGAGGTTATGGAGGAGATCCGCGCCTTCGCGTGCGACGAGTTGTTGCAGCTTTCCCACGGGGGCAATGAGGTTGGCGGGGTTCTCTTCGGAACGCGGCGCGACGATCTGATCCGCATCCTGACTTGGCGGCCGATGGCCTGCGACCATACTCAGGGCGAGGGCCTGCGGTTGTCCTACAACGATCGCATGAATCTGGCCGTGCAGTTGGAAGTGGCCAGACAGAATCCGGATTTGAAAGATCTCCGTCCTGTCGGCTGGTTCGTCTCGCATTCGCGCGGCGACGTTTTTTTGTCGGATTCGGATTTGGAAATCTACAACGGCTTCTTTCCAGAGGCGTGGCAGGCGGCGCTGGTGATCTGTCCGAAGGGAAGTGGCCGCGCGCAGGCCGGTTTCTTCATGCGTGAAGCCGATGCCAAGGTGCAGTCGGAGGCTAGCTACCAGAGTTTTGAGCTGGCGCCGCTGCATCCCGCAGACGCGGCTACGAAGGTCGCGGTGGCGTCCCCGCCGGAAGTCGCTCCGCCCCCGCCGCCGCCCGCGAAGCCGAGGGAACCCGAGGTTGCCAAGTCGCGGCGGACCCCGAAAGCAGATTTACCGGCGCCTCCCTTGCAAGCTCCGGCCAGCCAGGCTCCGGCCACGCTGGCGCCGCCGGCCATGCAGGCACCGGCCATGCAAGCGCCGGCCACGCTGGCCCCGCCCGTCGAAGCTCCAGCCCTCCAAGCCCCCAGCTTTCAGATTGAAGAACAACTTCCCACGCGCGAGCGCTGGTTTTGGGCCATCCCTATCCTGCTCGCGCTCGGGATCGCGGCGTTCATGCTGTATCAGCGGCAGGTTCCGTCCACAAACGCATCCATCGCACTTCGGGCCTCGACGAGCGAAGGGCAGACTGTGCAACTGGCGTGGGATGCGAACTCCCGCGCTATTCGCGATTCCTTCCGCGGTGAGATCGCAATCAACGATGGCGGCAAAAGCTCGCAGGTTTCGCTCACGAGCGATCAACTGCACGCGGGCAAAATGTCCTATTTGCGGCAATCGAGCGACGTCGGGTTTGCGCTGACCGTTTACCCGACGAACGGAGAGCCGATTCATGACTCCACAAGACTCATTGCGCCGGTGTTCGACGCACCCACACAGCCGCCTCAACTGCTTCCGGCGAGTCCAGTTCCAGCAAGTCCGATTCCAGCAAGTCCAATTCCAGCAACTCAAGCAGTTCCGCCCGCCGCCGATGAATCCGCGCTTCAACAGCAGGTACAGCAACTGAAAGAAGACGTCGGCAAGGAACGCGCTCGCGCCGACGAGTTGCAGAACCTGGTCCGCATCCTGGAAAATCGCCTAGGCATCCAGTCCGAGCCGGGTAAGAGCGCGCCCCACCATTAACGGGACCCAGGCTTCATTTGAAATAGGGATCCGGCTCTGGGATTGCGGCGCCATCCTTGCGTGGAGACGAAGCTCCGTAATTCACTTTGGTAGCCGAGTCATGCAGCACCGCTTGCCCGCCGCCCATGAGCCCCGAAAAATCTCCCAGCACCTCAAGCCGATGCCCCTTCTGTTCCAGTTCGGCGCGAACGATCTCGGGCACTCGGGCTTCCATCAACAAGTCGCAGCCGCCGGCGGTAGGCTTAGTGAATCGCGGCGCTTCCAGGGCGGCCTGAATATTCATCTTGTGATCCACGATGTTGCTCACGAACTGCATTTGCGCTTGCGGCTGATTGACGCCCCGCATAATGCCAAACGCGATGTGCCGGCTGCCTTGCTCCAGGAATCCGGGAATGATGGTGTGGAAGGGGCGCTTGCGCGGGGCCAGCGCGTTCGGACGATTGGGATCGAAATCGAACGACGCTCCGCGATCCTGCAACAGGAATCCCATGCCCTGCACCAGGATTCCGGAGCCGAAGATCTCCGAGTTGCTCTGAATCCAGGAGACGGTGTTGCCGTCCTTGTCCACCACGCTCAGATAGGTGGTGTTGCCGTGCGCGTCGGCCGGAGGATGACCCGCTTCCACGTCGCAATGCGCCTTATCCGCATCGATCGACGCGGCGCGCTGCCTGGCGTACTGCTTCGACAAAAGGCCCGCAACCGGCGCAGGCGCGAATTTCGGATCGGCGACATAACGATCCAGATCCTGAAAAGCCAGCTTCTCGGCTTCAATTTGAAGATGCAGCGCTTCAACGCTGGTCTGTTCGTACTGGCCGATCTGGAAATTCTCCAGGATGTTCAGCATTTCGAGGGTGCCGATTCCCTGCCCGTTGGGCGGAAGCTCAGACACTTTCCAGCCGCGATAATCGGTCGAGATGGGCTGCACCCATTCGGCGTCATAGTCGCTGAGATCGGCGGCCGTCATCGTTCCTCCGAGCTGCCCCGAAGTCTTGAGCAGAGCCTGACCCACGGGACCGCTGTAGAAAGCTCGCGCGCCGAGTTCGGCGATCAAACGAAACGCGTGGCCGAGTTGCGGATTGCGGAAGATCTCGCCCACCTTCGGCGCCGATCCATTTGGCAAGTAAAGCTTGCGCGCGTCGTCACTCAAGCGGGAGTTGGTATTTTCCCAATCCCATTGGATCAGCTCGGTCACGGGGAAGCCGTTCTCGGCGTAGTAAATGGCGGGTTTGAAGAGGTCGCGCCAGGCAAGCCGTCCGAAGCGCTGGTGCAGCTTTTCCCATCCCGCCACGCAACCGGGCACAGTGACGGTGTGGATGCCATCGCTCGGCATGCGCGACATTCCCAGTTTCTTCAAATAGTCGATGCTCAAGGCTTGCGGGGCCCATCCACTGGCGTTGATGCCTACCAGGCTTTCGGTCTTCGCGTCCCACACCAGCGCAAAAAGGTCGCCGCCAGGTCCGTTCATCATGGGCTCGACGACGCTCAAGACGGCGTTTGCGGCGATGGCCGCGTCCACGGCCGATCCGCCACGCGCCAGAATCTGCGCTCCCGCTTGGGAAGCCAATGTCTGCGCGGTGGCCACGATGCCTCGCGTTGTGATGACCATGGAGCGGGCTTGCGAACGATCCTGCGCATTCGCGAGCACGGGAATCAGGAACAGCAACCAACGGAGTTGACGGGCCACGAGCCATTCATTTTACCTGAGTCCCTGATATCGTACGCGAGCAAACTGGCTTCGGTAAAATGGAAGAGTTCTCACCTCCGAAAGAGTTGGGTCGAAAGATCGCCCTGTTGCATCCAAAAGTTTTTGGCCTAAGGCCGTTCATGCTTTGTAATCGCTTAATTCATCCGAAGTTTGTTTTCCTCCTGGCGATCGGCGCATGCGCCCTCACATCGGGCTGCGACTCCGCGGCCCAAAACCAGCGTCCCGCTGCGCCACCTCCGCCGCTTGTGGTGGTCACGCAAGTGGAGGTTAGCGACGTGCCGGTGATGTCCGAATACCCGGGGCAGACGTATGCGCGCAACGCGGTTGAGGTGCGCGGACGCGTGGACGGCTATATCGACAAGTGGCTCTTCCACCCTGGCCAGGAAGTTCACGCGGGCGACGTGCTTTACGTTTTGGATCTGCGCCCGTATGAGGCGGCGGTGGAGCAGGCCAAAGGAAATGTGGCGCAGAGCGAGGCGGATCTGGAGTTCGCGCGCAAGCAAGTGGCGTTGTTGCAAGCCGAGGCGAACCTGGCCGCGTCGCAAGCCAACCTGCTGAAAGCCCAGCAGGACTACGATCGCCTGAAGCCGCTGGTGAAAGACGAAGCGGCCGCGCAACAGGATCTGGACACCGCTGTGGCGGCTTTGCACGCCGGCGAAGCCAACGTGAGAGCCAATCAGGCCAACGTAGACCAAACCCGGCTGTCGACGCAAACGCAGATCGGTTCCACCGCCGGAAAAATGGACGCGCAACGCGGGGCTCTGCGCACCGCGGCGCTCAATCTGGAATACGCGACCATCCGCGCTCCCATCAGCGGGTTGATTGGCGACACACTGGTTCCGGTCGGCGGATTGGTGACCGCCAATGCGGCCCAGCCGCTCACCACCATCGTTCCGCTGGATCCCATATGGGTTCGGTTCAAGGTCACCGAGTCGCGGTACCTTTCGTTCAAAAAGAACCCAACGCTTCTACAATCTCCGCTGACGTTGATCCTGGCGGACAATAGCGAATTTCCCCAGAAGGGGCGCATCGAAAATACGCTCAACCAGGTGGACTCAAAGACCGGCACACTGGAATTGCAGGCCAGCTTCCCCAATCCGCAGCACACGCTACTACCCGGGCAATTCGGCAAGGTGCGCGTGGAGACCGAACTGCGCCGCAATGTGATGCTGGTTCCACAAAGGGCCATTCAACAACTGCAAAGCGAGCAAACGGTGCTGACAGTGGGGCCCGGAAATGTCGTGGAGCTGCGCGCCATTGTTACCGCCGAGCGGGTGGGCGAGAACTGGATTGTCGAGCAGGGGCTTAAGCCGGGCGACCGCGTGATTGTCGAAGGCCAGCTGAAGGTGCGGCCGGGCGCTCGCGTGACGCCCGAACCTTATCGCGCTCCAGGCGCCGCCAACGGAACCCAGGGCGGCTGATTCATCATGGCGCGATTTTTCATCGACCGTCCGGTTTTCGCCATCGTCATCGCGATCGTCATCGTGATCCTGGGTGTGGTGGCGATTCCAAATCTCCCGATCGCCGCTTTCCCCGAAGTGGTCCCACCGGTGATCCAAATCACGGCCAGCTATCTGGGTGGCAATTCCATCGACCTTGAAAAGACCGTCGCGCAGCCCATCGAAGAACAACTGGCCGGCTTGGACGGGATGATGTACTTTCTGTCGAGCAGCGCGAACGATGGATCGATCACCATTTCGGTCACGTTTAAGCTCGGCACCAATCCCGACACCGCGACCGTTCAGACCCAGGACAAAGTGAACATCGCACTGCCGAGGCTGCCGCCGGAAGTGCAGCGGCAAGGCGTGGTGGTGAAGAAAGTTTCCAGTGCGTTTCTGATGGTGGTGGATCTCACCTCGCCCGACGAGCGCTACGATTCTCTGTTTCTGACCAACTATGCGCAGATCAATCTTCTGAATCAGGTGGGCAGTCTTTCCGGGGTGGGCGATTCGCGGCTTACCTCGCAACAGATCTACTCGATGCGCGTTTGGGTAGATCCGGACAAGATGGCCAAGCTGGGGCTGACAGCCACCGACATCAATAACGCCATCGCTGCTCAAAACCGCCAGAATCCCGCCGGTGCGCTGGGGCAGGCGCCGGCGCCGAACGGAACCTCCTTTCAGTATGCCGTTAGCGCGCCCGGACGATTGGTGGACCCCGAGCAGTTCGGCGATATCGTGCTGCGCGCGCAGCCGGACGCTTCCCTGCTTCGCATTCGCGATATCGGAACGGTCCAGTTGGGCGCATTCACCTATTCCGGTTTCAGCCGCCTGAACGGCAAGCCATCCTGCAACCTGGTGGTGTTTCTATCGCCCGGCGCAAATGCGGTGGATACTTCGAATCAGGTCCGCGCATTCATGCAGCAGGCCAAGCTCAATTTTCCAGCTGGCATAGACTATGCCATTCCATACGACTCAACGCGCTTTGTGCGCGCATCGATTGCAGACGTGATCTTCACACTGCTGGCGGCGATCGGCCTGGTTATTTTGGTGGTCTTCATCTTCCTGCAGAGTTGGCGCGCTACGTTGATTCCGCTGCTGACCGTGCCGGTGGCCGTGATCGGCGCCATCGCGCTTTTCCCGTTGCTGGGCTTTTCCATCAACATCACCAGTATGTTTGGCCTGGTGCTTTCGATCGGCATCGTGGTGGACGACGCGATCGTAGTGGTGGAGGCCGTGCAGCGCAACATCGACGACGGGATGATGCCGCACGAAGCCACCATCCGAGCCATGGAGCAAGTGTCCGCGCCCGTGGTGGCGATCGCCTGCATCCTCGCAGCGGTGTTTATTCCGGTCGCATTTCTGGGCGGAATCAGCGGGCAGATTTATCGTCAGTTCTCTTTGACGATTGCGAGCTCGGTGCTGCTGTCGGCCTTCAGCGCGCTGTCGCTGAGTCCGGCGCTCAGTTCGATGTTATTGAAGCCGCATAAGAAATCGCGCGGACCGCTGGCTTACGCTTTCGCAAAGTTCAATCGTGGATTCGAGTGGACCACGAATCGATATCTGGCGGGCGTAGGGATTTTGATTCGCCGGTCGGCCCTGGCGCTGGTCGGGCTGGCGGTCTTCTGGGTGGCGGGAGCGTGGCTGTTTAAAATCTTACCTGCCGGATTCCTGCCCGACGAGGATCAGGCCGCTTTCTTCGTCCCGGTGCGCTTGCCGGACGGAGCGTCCATCGACCGCACCAGCGCCGCCGTCGCGAAGTTGGAGGAACGCTTGGGCAAGGTGAAAGGCGTGGAGTCGTGGTTCGTGATCGGCGGCACCGACTTCACCACCAATACCAACGCTTCCAACGTGGCGACCATCGTGGTGGTCACCACTCCCTGGGATCGGCGCAAGACTAAGGACCTGCAGCTCACCTCGATTCTTGCTGCCACGCAGCGCGCCCTATCCGATGTGCCTGAAGCATTCACTACGGTGTTTGGTTTTCCTCCGATTCTGGGTTTGAGCAATACCGGCGGATTTCAGTTCATGCTGGAAGACCGGCGGGGCGGCGAGTTGGATCAACTGAGCAGCGTGGGAGACGCCTTGGTGGACGCGGCTCGCAAGCATCCCGAGATTGGCAACATCGTAAACACCTTTCGCTCCAGCGTCCCCGGCTACAGCATCGACATGAACCTGGACAAGCTGCAAACGATGGGAGTGCCCGTCACCGACGCCTACAACACGCTCCAGACATTTCTGGGTGGATTGTACGTGAACGACTTCAACCGCTTCAGCCATACCTGGCAGGTGCTGATTCAGGCTCAGCCTGAGTTTCGCAACCAGCCCTCCGACATCGATCGTTTCTACGTTCGCAGTGTGGATGGAAACATGGTGCCGATGGGCACGCTGGCGTCGATCACGCCCTCCACCGGTCCACAGGTTGTGTTCCGCTACAACCGCTATCGCGCCATTCAGATTCTGGGATCGCCGGCGCCCGGCGTAAGCTCGGGCCAAGCCATCGACGCGATGGAAAAGGTGGCGGCCGAGACGCTGCCCGAGGGTTACGGCTACGAATGGACCGGCACCACTTATCAGCAGAAGCTGGCGCAGGGACACGAAGGCGTGATCTTCGGCTTCGCCGCCGTGCTGGTTTTCCTCTGTCTGGCGGCGCTCTATGAAAGCTGGTCGATTCCGCTGGCGGTGCTGCTCTCGCTTCCGCTGGGACTTTTCGGCGCGCTGCTGGCCGTGTATTTGCGCGACTTCCCGTATGACGTTTACACCCAGATCGGGATCGTGACACTGATCGGACTGGCTGCTAAGAACGCGATCCTGATCGTCGAATTCGCCAAGGAGAGCCATCAGCGCGACCTCATGCCGGTGCGGGAAGCGGCTCTGCACGCGGCCAAGCTGCGGCTGCGGCCCATCTTGATGACGTCGTTCGCGTTCATCCTGGGCGTGGTGCCGCTGTTTGTGGCCACGGGCGCCGGTGCGGCATCGCGCCGTTCGCTCGGAACCGCCGTGTTCGGAGGAATGCTCGCGGCTACGCTACTCGCCATCTTCTTTGTTCCCGTTCAGTATTACGTAATCGAATCGTTCGTCGAGCGCCGCGGCAAACGAGCGCACGCCAAAATGAAACGGGAACCGCAGCCCGTGGAGGCGACCGACTGATGCGGCGGATTCAAGCAGCCCCGTCTCTGTTGAAAAAGTCCGCAAAGTGGGGCGGTCCCCCCGGACCGCAGCCGACGCCCTCGTCGGCTTCTGTTTCTCGTGCGCTGGAGCAGCCGGACCGGGGGTCCGGCGCGGGCGAGGGCGCCCGCCCCACATTGATTTATCTCACTCATCGGTGGCGCTCGCTGCTCGGGGTCCCGCTGGTTCTCGCGCTCGGATTGTGCGGCTGCCTGGTCGGTCCGAATTATCATCGGCCGGCCACCAGCCTGCCTGTGGAATTCCCCGGCGCCGCAGCCACCAAAGAATCGATCGCCGACAAGAAGTGGTTCGATCTTTTCCAGGACGCAACCTTAAAGCAACTGGTGGAAACGGCTCTCCAGAAAAACTTCGACGTGCAGATCGCGGCCGAACGCGTTTTGGAGGCTCGCGCGCAATACGGACTCACGCGCGCCAACCTGTTCCCCACTTTGGATGCGCAGGCTAGTTACACCGCATCGCGCAGCTCGTCGATTGGCTCGTTTCCCTTCCCGCCGGGAACGCCTGTCGCCTTCAGTTACACTCAGGCCGGTCTGCAGCTTTCGTGGGAGCTCGATCTGTGGGGCCGATTGCGCCGTTTGGACCAAGCGGCACGGGCGCAATATCTGGCCACGGAGGAAGCGCGGAATGGCGTTGTCATCTCGCTGATCTCCGATGTCATGACCACGTATTTTGAGGTGCGGGAACTGGACCTGGAGCTCGAAATCGCACGGCATAACAACGAGATCGGGCGCGACAACCTGCGGTTGATCCAGGAACGCAAAGATCGCGGCGCGGCCAACGGACTGGAAGTACAGCAAGCCGAGCAGTTCCTCTACACCACCACCGCAACCATTCCGAGCGTGCAGCGGTCGATCGCGCAGGCCGAAGATGCATTGAACCTGCTGCTCGCAAACGCGCCCGCCGAAGTTCCACGCGGCCAGACTCTGGAGCAGATCGGATCGGCGCCCGATCTGCCCGCCGGACTTCCGTCGTCGCTGCTCGAACGCCGCCCCGATATTCGCCAGGCTGAGGACAACTTGATTGCGGCGAACGCGCAAATCGGCGCCGCAAAGGCCTTGTTCTTTCCCCAAATTTCCTTGACCGGTTTCCTGGGCGGCCAAAGCCAACCACTGGCCATGCTGTTCAGCGGTCCAGCACGGCTGGCGTCGATCGCGCCCTCGGCGCTGCTCCCCATCTTCCACGCGGGCCTTCGCTCCGGCCTACGCCTGACGGAAGCTCAACAGCGCGAGATGCTGCTCACCTATCAGAAAACCATTTACGGGGCTTTGCGTGAAGTGGCCGATGCCCTGGCGACGCACACTCGCACGCGGGAGCAGCGTGGCGAGGAAGAAAAGCTGGTGAAAGCGCTTTCGGAGAGCGTGCGGCTGTCCAATTTGCGTTATCGCGGCGGCCTGGATAGCTACCTGCAAGTCTTGGATTCCGAGCGCGACTTGTTCGCCGGGCAACTTACGCTGGCGCAGTTGCGGCTTCTGGAACTGCAGTCGGTGGTTCAGCTTTATCGAGCGCTGGGCGGCGGCTGGCAATAGCTCTGATATCCTGACCTTTCTCGATGACTCCCGCGCGCGAGTCCGTCTCCGTCTCTGACGTTGCTAAACGAACGCGGCGGCGCATTAACCGGCGGTTGCTGCCGTTCCTGTTTCTGCTGTATATCATTGCGTTCCTGGATCGCATCAACATCAGCTTTGCCGGGCTGGATATGACGCGCGAGCTGGGATTTTCGGACCGCGTCTTCGGGCTGGGATCGGGCATCTTTTTCATCGGCTATGTGCTGCTCGAGATTCCCGGCACGCTGCTTGTGGAACTGTGGAGCGCCCGCAAGTGGATCGCGCGGATCATGATTTCGTGGGGGCTGGTTGGCTCATTCACTGGACTCATTCACACGGCCCACCAGTTCTACTGGGCGCGCTTCATCCTGGGCGTGGCCGAGGCCGGATTTTTTCCAGGCGTCGTGGTTTATTTAACGCATTGGTATCGCGAGCAAGATCGCGCCCGTGCGATGGCGATGTTTATGTCCGCCATCCCGATCGCGCAGGTGATCGGCGCTCCCATTTCAGGCGCGTTGCTGCGGATTCATTGGCTGGGCACCCCAGGTTGGCGATGGTTGCTCATTTTGGAAGGCGTTCCGGCCGTGATCGCGGGATTCGTAGCGTTGTTCTACCTGACCGACCGGCCGCGCGACGCCCGCTGGCTCGGTGACGACGAGCGCGCCTGGATCATCGGCGAGTTGGACCGCGAGGCTCGAGCCAAGAGCGGACAGCGCGTTTCCATCTGGCGGGCATGCTGGCACATGCTCCAAGACCGCGATGTGATTGTACTCACCTCGGTCTACTTCCTGGGAGCTTGCGCGCAGTACGGTTTCACCTTTTGGCTGCCGAAGTTGATCCAAAAGATGTCTGGATTCAGCTCATACAAAGTAGCGCTGATCGCCGCCCTGCCTTTCCTGGCTTCCTGGCCGGCCATGCTGCTGTTGAGCTGGAATTCGGATCGCACCGGCGAGCGGCGCTGGCACACCGCGGCGGCTTATGTGACCTTGGCCGCGGGTTTGGCGGGGAGCGTGTGGGCGGGCGACCGCGTGGCGCTGGGCATATTGATGTTCTCGCTCGCGGGCATCGGCATCAGCGCCCGGTTACCGGCCTTTTGGGCTTTGCCGGCGTCCCTGCTGGGAGGAGCCACGGCGGCGGCATCCATCGGCGCGATCAACTGTATCGGCAATCTGGGAGGATTCGTTGGCCCGTATCTGCTGGGAGCACTCAGCACTGCCGCGGGCAGTTACTCGACTGGGATCTGGTATCTGAGCGGGGCATCCGTCCTGGCGGCGGCGTTGATTTTGCTGGTTCGAAAGAAGCCTCAGCAGGGATCTAGCTGAGAGCCATCGTGCTAGTGATCTTGGAGAAGATGGTGCTCACCGAAGGCATAACGGCCGGTGGAAGAAAGCCGGCGACAACAATCGCAATCGTGGCCGCCAGGAGCGCATATTCGATCAGATCCTGGCCGCGCTGGTCCTTGCACAAACGTAACAACAATGCGCACATATTCTTCTCCGCCTCCCGCAACGGGACAATTCCATCTTGAACCAGATACGGGTTACGAGCAACTAAGAAAACACCGTAGGCGAGGCGGCAAACACCCTTAATACTCGCAATCTATTGGGTGATCCGGTAGGAGCAGAGCAGCGTATCGCTGAGTTGGGGCACCACGGCTATGAACGTGATCACCGCGCCGCTCAGCGTATAGTCGACCCCGGCTGACAGCAGCAGGCCATTCCGATAGACCTCCAGACTGGTGCTGGGACTCGGCGTCTGGCTGAGTGTAAACACCGCGTTCACGCCATTGATCGCGCCGGTCGGCGTCTGCTGATCGACGAACCCAACGCCGGGAATGCTCACCGATAGCCGGTAGAAGGCCGCCAGGATATCGTTGGTCTGCGGCACGGCGCCCGTCAGGAACGTGATGGCGTTGCTGATCAGCGTGTAATCTCCGCCCTGCCTCTGCAGCAACCCGTTCCGAAAGAGAGCCACGCTGGAGGGTGGATTCGGCACGTTGGCCAAAGTGAACGCGGTGTTGAAACCGTTGACGGCCCCGGCGGGAACCTCGGCGTCGATGAACGTTGTGGAGACGCTGGAGCACGGGCCTGAGGTTCCATCTACGTGCAGGCAGTCGGACAGGTTGCCGGAGGCCGCATCGATGGCGCCCGTGGCGTCAATGACCGCGGAATGGGAGATCGCAAAGGCTGTGCCAGCCGGCGGACGCACGTTGAGGGCAGTCTGCAGGCCGGTGACATCGGCGATGGTGATGATGGTCGCTACCGCGGGAGCCGATCCTGTTATCGATCCAGCGGGCAGCCGCACGTCGCGCACCCGCAAAGGAATCGCGCTGGGGGGCACGGCCCAAGCCTCGGTGAATTGCGTGACGCCCAGACTGGTGTATTGAACCGTGTAGACGGCGGCGGTGTCGGCATTGGTGGTGGGGACGAGTTGAACGTAGAGGACTCCATTGCTAATGGGGACGTTCAGGGTCTCGGCCGCGACATTGGAAGTATCGGACGCTTCGAAACTGGGCCATGAAATGACGACAACGCCGTTAAATAGAGTTCCGTCCGCGTTGAAGAGCGTATCGCTAATGGTGGTGAGGGGCGGAGTGGCCCCCAGTTTCGAGCTGGGCGCCAAGGTGCACAGCACAAGGACGCACAGCAGGCATAATCGCAGACGGAACATTCGACCTCCAGGCAAACCTCGGAATCCGGCTCCAGGGTACTCACGGCCGGCACGGGCACGGAAGCCGACGTCCGCGCCGCACCGAGTCAACTTTCGACGTGGCAAAGACTTCGGATGGGAGGAAATTAGTGGAAGGTCTGTGACTCGGCTCGCAGGTATTCCGCGCCCACATAGGGACGAAGGACTTCGGGAACAAGCACGCTGCCATCGGCTTGCTGATAATTTTCTACGATCGCCACCCAGGTGCGCCCGACGGCCAACCCGCTGCCGTTTAGCGTGTGAACGAACTCGGCCTTCCCTTTACCCGATTTGGTGCGAATGGAAGCGCGCCGCGCCTGATAGGCCTCGAAGTTGGAGCACGAGGAGATTTCTTTGTAGGCGCTCTGGCCCGGAAGCCAGACTTCGAGGTCGTACGTTTTCGCCGAGGACGCGCTCATGTCGCCGGTGGAGAGAACCATCGTGCGGAACGGCAATCCCAAACGCTTCAGGATATCCTCGGCGTCCGCGGTCAGCTTTTCGTGTTGCTCCCAGCTTTGTTCCGGGAGCGTGAACTTCACCAGCTCCACCTTCTGGAACTGATGCTGCCGGATGATGCCGCGCACGTCGCGTCCGTAAGAGCCGGCTTCGCTGCGGAAGCAAGGCGTGTAAGCGCACAGCGAAATGGGAAGATCGGCGGCGTTCAAAGTTTCATCGCGGAACAGATTCGTAACGGGAACTTCGGCCGTGGGCGCGAGCCAGAAATCGGTGTTCTCGATTTTGAACAAATCTTCCTTGAACTTGGGGAGCTGCCCGGTGCCGAACAGGCTGGCGGAGTTGATCAGGAACGGGGGAAGCACTTCGGTATATCCGTGCTCGCGCGTGTGCACGTCGAGAAAGAAGTTGATGAGCGCGCGTTCCAGACGCGCCCCCATGCCCCAGTAGACGGCAAACCGCGCGCCAGTGACCTTGGTGGCGCGTTCCAGATCCAGGATTTTCAGCTCCGCGCCTAAATCCCAATGCGCTTTGGGCGGGAAATCGAACTCGCGAGGCTGACCCCAACGGCGAACTTCGACATTGTCCTCCGCGCTTTTACCGACAGGTACGGATTCGTGCGGAATGTTGGGAACGCCGGCCATCAGATCGCGGAAGGATTCGTCGACGGCCTTGGCTTTTTCGTCCAACAGCTTGATCTGGTCGCCCAGGGCGCGGCTCTCCTGCTGAATCGCCGAAATATCTTTGCCTTCGGCGCGCAGCTTAGGAATTTGCGCGCTCTTCGCGTTGACCTGCGCCTTGAGTTGCTCGGCCTGGGTCAGCGCCGCGCGGCGCTCGGTATCCAGCGCCCGAAACTGCTCGACATCAAGCTGATACCCACGCGTGGCCAGACGCTGGGCGATGGAGTCCAGGTTGGTCCGGAAGAAGGAGAGATCATGCATGCTTATGAATTAGCCACAGATGAACACAGATAGACACAGATAGAAACTGGTGTTCATCTGTGGCCTGAACTCTAGCGTTCCTTGATCGGGATCCACTTCTCTCCGACTGGCTTGCCCGTGTAATCGGCGCGCGGCCGGATCAAGCGGTTATTGCGGTATTGTTCCAGCACGTGAGCGGTCCAACCCGACATCCGGCTCACGGCAAAGATGGGAGTGAACAGGTCGATAGGAATTCCCAGCGAATAATAGGTGGACGCCGAATAGAAGTCCACGTTCGCATTGAGCTTTTTCTGGTCCTTGATGGTCTCTTCGATCTTCTTCGACGTGAGATACAAATCCAGGTGGCCGGTGCGGCGGCCCAAATCCTCAGACAGCGCACGCAGGTGGGTGGCGCGAGGATCTTCGGTGTGATAGACGCGATGACCAAAGCCGGGAATCTTCTTTTTGTTGGCCAGCATGTCCTGCACGTGCGCCAGCGCGGTCTTTTCGTCGCCCGCGTCGAGCAGCATGCGGATCACTTCCTCGTTGGCGCCGCCGTGCAGCGGACCTTTTAGCGCTGCGATGCCGGCGGTAACGGCGGAGTGAATATCGGACAAGGTGGCCGCCACCACGCGCGCGGCGAAAGTGGATGCATTGAGTTCGTGATCGGCGTGCAGCGTGAGGGCGACATCAAACACGTGCTCCATCACGTCGTCGGGCTTCTTGCCGGTCAGCGTGTAGAGGAAGTTGGCGGCGAAGCCAAGCTTGGGATCGCCATCCACCAGAGGCTTGCCGGTTCGCAGGCGATCGAAGGTAGTGACGATGGTGGCGGTTTGCGCCATCAAACGCGCGGCCTTCTCGACATTGGCCTCGATGGAGTTGTCGCGGGCCTTGGGATCGTAAAGCCCCAGCATGGACACTGCCGTGCGCAGCACATCCATCGGAGTGGCTTTCGGAACCTTGCCCAGAAACTCGATCACCTCTTTGGGTATCGGCCGGAAGCGAACCAACTCCGCTTTAAGTGCGTCCAATTCCGATTGCTTGGGCAGCTTGCCGTGCCACAGCAGGTAGATCACTTCCTCAAATGTGGCGTGTTCGGCCAGGGTGTGGATGTTATAACCCTGGTAGCTGAGGATTCCCAAATCCCCATCGATGAAACAGATATTCGACTCGGCGGCAACAATCCCTTCGAGCCCCGCTTGTGTGACTGGCATTGAACTCCTGAACTCCTGTAAGTAAATGACGGCTTCATCGCCTCGGCGAAAAAGCCGTTCGCGGCGTGAAATTTCATTCTACAGAATTCAGCCGCGGCCAGGGTATCGCAGCCGGACAGTATTTACCGGTCCGGCGCTCGCCGGTCCTACTTGCCTCGGTTATGTTGCCTGAGGAGCGAATCGAAAAGCTCCTCGCGCCGTCGAAAATTAGTGATGCGGAGGCGCGCGAGCGCGGCGGCCGCCTGGATCCGTCGCACACGATGGAGGGAACGAATATCTTCTCGAATAATCGAGGCAGTAGCTCGATCCGAATCGATTTGCACAAGGTAACGAAGCGGGCTGGTGTCGGCGACTACAAGACGCATCAAAAACCGAGACGCTCTAATCTAACAGGCTGCTGAAAAACTCGAAAACACCGCTTCCTCTGGGCGCGGCTCAGAATCGGCTCTCCTGTGCTCACAGCCACTTACAGAGCCGCGACCAAAGGGAGCGGAACAACTTATGGCCTTTTTC
>Ga0182024_10003718_pt1 | contig 35990 bp, 39 predicted proteins | sample P32metaG_FD_120480 | JGI IMG/M metagenome (GOLD analysis project Ga0182024, IMG submission 120480) | Permafrost microbial communities from Stordalen Mire, Sweden - P3-2 metaG (Illumina Assembly) | ecosystem: Environmental > Terrestrial > Soil > Wetlands > Permafrost | place: Sweden: Stordalen...
ATAGCTGAAAAGCGATCCAGACCGCTCGTCCCCGCCTCGCATGATTCAGTCCCCGCAGCAGCGCCGAAAGACAGAATCACACCGCGATTCCCGTGGCCAGAGCCTTTTTCAACAGCCTGCTAGAGCCTCTCGCGGAAATTTCGCTTCGCCTCACGAAAAAAGCCGGAACCCCGATCGTTTCGCGGCGGCGGGATGGACGCCGGGATCGTCGGGCGGCTTCGCCAGGACAGCGGCTGGCGCGATGGAGACGATTTTGGCGCCGGCCGGCTCGGGCGCCGCCTCAAGGGTCGGCGGCGCGGAGGGAGCGTCGATCGGCGCCGGCGGCTCGGCCGCATCGGGCGCCTCCGGAGGCTCCTCGACAAGCGCCGGCGCTTGAGCCAATGAAGCCTCGCTGGGCGCGCTCAACCTTTCCTCGGGGGTGCGCCAGACGAAAGCGTCGAGCTTGCCGGCCGGCGAGACCGGCGCCCAGCGGTCGCTGACAAAGCCGTCGGCGATCCAGGCCCGGTCGCGCGGCGCACGCGCGGCGCGCGCCAGCCATTCGCGCACCGCGCCCGGCGCGCCCTGCGTCTCTTCGAGATCGGCCATCAGCAGGCATACGCGCACGCTGGGCCGGCCGGCGTGGGCGTCTGGATCGAGCAAGGGCGCGGCCGCCGCGCGCGCGGCGGCAAAATCGCGCGCTTCGAGCGCGGCGCGGGCGATCGTCAGCCGGCTCTCGGGATCGTTCGGGGCAAGACGGGCAAGGTTGCGCGCGCGCGCCAGGCGATCGACGGCCGAATCGCCGGGACGCAGGCGCAAATAAGCGGCGGCGAGATCGGGATGCGGAATCTTCTCGTAAGCCGTCTCGATAATGCGCGCGGCGCGGCGATAATCGCCGCCCGCCGCGCTCAAGCGCCCGTTCAGCGCCGCGGCGGGAACGAGGCTCGGGGCAAGACGCGTCGCTTCCTGGGCGAGCGCCAGCGCCGCCTGCGGTTCGCGCGTCGCGCGCTCTTCCGCCAGCGCCGTCTTCAGCACCGCGCGCAGGCGATTGGCGGTGGGCTTGTCGATCAGCTTGGCCGCGGCATTGGCCTCCACCGCCGCCAACGCGCCGGCCCAATCGCCGCGCGCCGCGCGGTCGTCGAGCACCGCCTGGCCCGCCCAGGGAAGCGCCGCGTGTTTGTGCGCCAGGGTGGCATAATTCAGCGCGGCCTCGTGGTCGCCGCGCCGGCGCGCCTCCATATGCAGGCCGCGCAGGCCGAGCGCATGAGTGTGGCTGCCGTCCAGCATATCCCTGAACGCCGTTTCCGCGCCCGCGCGATCGCCCGCCAATTGCGCCGCCTGCGCGCGCAGCAGCCGCGTCATCGGCTCCGCGCCGATCAGCCGATGCGCCTCGGCGGCATGGCGGCTCGCCGCGCGCGCGTCGCCCGAGCCGACCGCGACCATGCCGTGCGACAGAGCCGCAAAACCCTTCTCGCGCCGGCGCGCCCGGTTGGCGAGCGTGACGAGCGAGGGAATTCTAAAGACGAAGCGGACAAGCCCCCAGACCAGGCCGATGGCGATCGCCAGCGCGATCACACCGCCGGTTGCGACCATCAGCGAGGTTTCGACGCGATATCCTTGCCACGTAAGGCCGACCTGGCCGGGATGATCGGCAAACCACGCCAGCCCGAGGGCGGCCAGGCAAAGCAGCGCGAGAAACAGCAACAGGCGAACCATCTCGTCTCCCGTCAGAGATCAAGCGCCAAGGCGCGCCGAGGCCAAGATCCAGAAAGCGGCAAAGAACATGCCAAAATCAATGCCGACCGCAGGCTTCAATTCTTCGCCGCGGCAAGGCGCGTCATCGCATCGTCCAGAATGTTTTGGGCGGCCTTGTCGGCGGCAAGCCGCGATTGAGCGGCGCCCGCCCATGGCTGCGAGGCCTGCCGGGCCGGCTCGGGCAGGCGCCCCCAGGCCGCCATAGCGGGGCCGATCTGGCCGCGCTCCAGCGCGGCGCCGATCTGTGAGACGAGCGCGGCGGGATCGTCGCCCGCAACCTCGCCGACTGGCGTCACTTTCACCACTTTGCTCATATTGGCCAGAAGCCGATCCATCACGCCGCCCGAATTCTGCGGCGCCGCCGCCGCCAATATGGCGGGCGACAGATTGGCAAAATCCGCCGACAGCGCGCGCGCCGTCGGCGCGCCTTTGGCGGCCAATGGCTGCAGGATCGCCAATTGCGCGGGATCGGCGCCCAAATGCTCCAGCGCCGTCTGCTCCAGCCCGAACGGCGCGCCGGCGCCAAGACGATCGCTCAAGGCTTGCGCGGCGACCGCGAGGCCCGCCCAGTCGCGGCTCGGCGCCGCCGATTCGGCGGGCGCGCGGGTCTCGCTCTTGGGCGCGGCGAGCGCGCCTTCAAGCTTGTCGAGCCTCTGGTTGACGGGCGCAAGATCGACGGGGGGACGATCGAGCGATGCCAGGCTCGCCTCCAGCTTGCCGAGACGGGCCTCCAGCGCGCTTGCGTCAATAGCTGGGGCGGCGGTTGCAGGAGCCGCCGGCGCCGGCGCCCCGCTCGCGCTTTGGGCGGCCGCCGAAGCCGCCGCGAGCGCTTTGGCGGCGTCGGCGCGCGCCGCTTGCGCCTCTGCGAGCAATTCCTTGTTCGCGTCGACCGCGCCCTTGGCGCTCAGCGCCGCCGCTTCCAGCGCCGAAATGCGTTGGCCGTAAGCCTCCACGGCGGCCTTGTCCGGCGCGCTCGCCATCGCCGCCTCGAGCGCGCTGACACGCTTGTCCAGCGCGACGAGCGCGGCGTTCGGCGCGGTCAGGCTCTTTTCAAGGCTTTCCAGCCGAGCCGCCATTTCCGGGGCGATGGCGGGGCGTTGATCGAGCAGCCACAGGCCGCCGGCCGCGACAACGGCGCCGACAAGAGCGCCGATCGCCGCCGACAAGATCGGACGCGCCGACTTGGCCGGCGCTAGCCGGACCGGCGGATCCTCGCCCGCAGGCTCCGCTCTGGCATCCCTTGCGTCGGCGGCGTCCGCAACCGACGCATCCGCGTTTTGACGCAACTCGGCAGCCTCCCCTTCGATAATCGGCGGCTCATGCCGCCGATCGCGATTGGGGGTCGCCGCGCCATCAAGATCGGGGGTCGGCTCCAGGCTTGTCTCGTCCGCCATGCGCTCTCGTCCTCGCTGCGACCCTTCCTATAAGGGAGGCGGCAAGGGAAAGAAACTGGCGTCGAAATGCGGCTTTTGAACGCGTCGAATCAGGCCGAGACTTTCGCCGCGATCTTGGCGACATGGTCGCCCTGGAACCGCGCCGCCTCGAGTTCGATCGCTGAAGGCTTACGAGAACCGTCGGGACCGGCGATCGTCGAAGCGCCGTAAGGCGAGGCGCCCTTGACCTCTTCATGGCCGAACTGCCCGGCAAACGTATAGGGCAAGCCGACATAGATCATGCCGAGATGAAGAATCGTCGGAATGAACGTCAGGATCGTCGATTCCTGGCCACCATGCTGCGTCGCCGACGAAGTGAAAACGGAGGCGACCTTGCCCACGAGCTTGTTTCCGAACCAAAGGCCGCCGGCCTGATCGAGAAAATTGCGCATCTGCCCCGTCATATTGCCGAAACGCGTCGGCGTGCCGAAAATGATCGCGTCATAATTGGCCAGTTCGTCGATCGTGGCGATTGGCGCGGCTTGGTCGACCTTGAAATGGGAGGCCTTGGCGACATCCGGGGGCACGAGCTCAGGCACGCGTTTCACATCGGCCTGCGCGCCGACCTTGCGCGCACCTTCGGCGACCGCATTGGCCATCGTCTCGATATGGCCGTAGCTCGAATAATAGAGGACAAGAACCTTGGTCATCTTTTGCTCCTAAGAAATCCTGGCGGCTGAAATGAGCGCGTCGATCAGCAGGGATTCCTGCGCGCCAGCCGCGACCACAATCCGCCTTGCGCCAATCGAGCGCAATGGCTCGGCCGCATCCTTCGATATGCAGCCATGCAATGTCGCGCGCCAAAGCTCGCCAAGGCCGGCCCGTTCGGCCAGAACAAGGGTCAGTTCGGCGCTGCGACGCGAATAATGCAGCGCGGCGCCGCAGGTAAGGAGAGCCTCGGCCTCGGCTGCGCTCCAATCCGGCCGGGCCTGCGCAACATAGACTTCCATCGCGACGACGCGATGGCCGGCGGCCAATAGCGCCGATTCTAGATCGCTTTTGCGGTCGCGCGCCGTCAGATAGAGGAGCCGCGAGGCGCGGGCGAGGCGCGAGACGAGCGATCTTGCTAGTGCTGCGGCGTCGGGGGCCGCCTCATCGGCCGCGACAAACCCCGCCACGCGCGCGGCGGCCGCGGTGCGCTCGCCCGCGACGTAAAGCTTCAGTCCGGACAAAGCCAGGCGCGCGCGCGCAGAGAGTAAGGCGAAGGCATTGGCGCTTGTCGCCAGCACGGCGTCGAACTGCTCGTCCGGCGGCTCGGCGCCGGTCGCCCCAATCGCCATGACCGGTGCGAAGATCGGCTCGAAGCCGCGGACCTGCAAAAGCGCGCCGCTGCGCCTTGCGTCCTCGATCGGGCGCGTCAGGGCGACGCGCCAATTCACGCCAACGCCATGATCGCCAATGCCCGGGCGCGGATTTCGCGGCCGGCCTCGGCGCCAAGTTCACCCGCCTGTTCGAACGCGCCCTCGCGCAAGATTTCAACCGCCTCGCGGCCATCGGGACTGAGGACCTGCCCGCGAAACGCCAGCCGCCCATCGACAAGCCGCGCATGGCCGCCGATCGGCGTCCGGCACGAACCATCGAGCACGTTCAAGAACGCCCGTTCGGCGGCGAGCGAAAAGCCGGTCGCCGCGTGCAGGATCGGGGCGAGAGCTGCAGCGACGCGCCGATCGCCGCGGCGCGCGACCAAAGCGATCGCCCCCTGCCCGACCGCGGGGAGAAATTCGTCCTCGCTCAATATGGCGACGGCGCGATCCTCGAGCCCAAGCCGCCTGAGACCGGCCAAAGCCAAGATCGTCGCGTCGAACTGGCCGGCGCTTACTTTTCGCAGCCGCGTTTCGACATTGCCGCGCAGCAGCCCGATTTCAAGATCGGGCCGCAGCCGCAGCGCCATCGCGCCGCGCCGCAGGGAGGCCGAGCCGAAACGCGCGTTGCGCGGCAACGCCTGAAGGCTCGCGCCGGAGGCTGAAATCAGCGCGTCGCGCGCGTCCTCGCGCTCCATATAGCCAGCGATAGCCACCTCATCGGGCAGCGCGGTCGGCAAATCCTTGGCCGAATGAACGGCGCAATCGATCGCGCCCGCGACGAGCGCCTCATCAAGCTCCTTGGTGAACAATCCCTTGCCGCCCGCTTCGGACAGCGGCCGGTCGGCCATCAGATCGCCGCTGGTGCGGATGACGACGATTTCGATGTCGCCGGGATCGATCCGATCGGCCGCCGCCAGACGCGCTTGCGCCTGGCGCGCCTGAACCAGCGCGAGCGGCGAGCCGCGCGTTCCAAGTCTGAGATAGGGGGTCGCCATGGAGCTCCAACTGGACTATTCGCCGTAATACGCCATTCTGGAATGATTATAGATTGGCCCGCCGCCGCGCGGAAGCGGGGCGCTTCGCCACAGGGTTTGCGGAACGAAATGCGCGTTTTAGGCATCGAGACGACCTGCGATGAAACCGCCGCGGCGGTGGTTCGCCTGCGGCCCGAAGGGGGCGGCGAGATCCTTGCCGACGAGGTGATGAGCCAGATCGCCGCCCATTCCGCCTATGGCGGCGTCGTGCCGGAGATTGCCGCGCGCGCCCATATCGAAGTGATCGATCATCTCGTTGCGCGGGCGCTTAAAAACGCCAAACTCAAGGTCGGCGACCTCGACGGGATCGCCGCTGCGGCCGGCCCCGGCCTCATCGGCGGCGTGCTGGTCGGGCTGATGACGGGCAAGGGTCTGGCTTTGGCGGCGCGCAAACCGTTCCTGGCGATCAATCACCTGGAGGCCCATGCTCTGACCGCGCGCCTCACCGATAATATCGCTTTTCCCTATCTCCTGCTGCTCGCCTCGGGTGGCCATACCCAGATTCTCGGCGTCAAGGGCGTCGGCGATTACGACCGGCTCGGGACGACGATGGACGATGCGATCGGCGAAGCCTTCGACAAGACAGCCAAAATGCTCGGCCTGCCCTATCCCGGCGGACCGGCGCTCGAAGCCTGCGCCAAGGCCGGCGATCCGACGCGCTTTGCCCTGCCGCGCCCGCTGTTCGGGCGCCCGACCGCCGATTTTTCGCTTTCCGGCCTCAAGACCGCGACGCGGCTGGCGGCCGAAAGCATCGCGCCATTGCGCCCGAACGATGTCGCCGATCTGTGCGCCTCGTTCCAGGCGGCGATCGTCGATGTGATCGAAGACCGTATGCGGGTCGGCCTGAAACTGTTTCAGCAGAGCGCCGGCGCGCCGCAGGCGCTCGTCATTGCCGGGGGCGTGGCGGCCAATGGGGCGATCCGCGAGGCGCTCGCGAGATTTTGCACGCAATCGGGCCTCAGGCTCGTCGCACCGCCGGGCAGGCTTTGCACCGACAATGGCGCGATGATCGCCTGGGCCGGGATCGAGCGCCTGCGGCTCGGCCTCAAGGACGAGCTGAGCTTTGCCGCCCGCCCGCGCTGGCCGCTCGACCCCAAGGTCGAGCGCTCGCTCAACGGCAAGGCGTGACTCGATGAGCGAGATTTCGACGATCGGCGTCGCCGGCGCGGGCGCCTGGGGTCTCGCGCTGGCCAATGTGGCGGCTGCGGCCGGACGGCGCGTCATCTTATGGGGGCGCGGCGCCGACGAGTTGGGCGACCTCGCGCAGACGCGCCAGAGCGCCCGGCTGCCCGGCGTCAGGCTGGCGCCGAACGTTGCCGTCAGCGCGGATATCGCAGCGCTCGCGTCCTGCGAGGCGGCGCTGGTCGCGGTTCCCGCCCAGGCGAGCCGCCTCGTCGCGGAGCAATTGGCTCGCGCGCTGCCGCGCGGCGCGGCGCTCATCGCTTGCGCCAAGGGCATCGAGCGCGGCTCGGATCTGTTCATGACGCAGGTTTTGGCGGAAAGCGCGCCCGGCCATCCCGCCGCGATCCTTTCGGGGCCGAGCTTTGCCGCCGATGTCGCCGCCGGTCTGCCGACCGCGGTGACGCTGGCCTGCGAGGACGAGGCGCTCGCCCGCGCGCTGGCGCTGGCGCTCAGCAGCTCCAGTTTCCGGCTCTATCATTCGAGCGACGCGCGCGGCGTCGAGATCGGCGGCGCGGCCAAGAATGTTCTGGCCATCGCCTGCGGCATCGCTTTCGGCCTCGGCCTCGGGCCGAGCGCGGGGGCGGCGCTCATCGCGCGCGGTTTTGCCGAATTGTCGCGCTTTGGCGTCGCCTTCGGCGCGCGCCCGCAAACCTTGATGGGCCTGTCGGGCCTCGGCGATCTCGTGCTGACCTGCACGTCGCCGCAATCGCGCAATTTCGCGTTCGGCGTCGCGCTGGCGCGCGGGGCGAGCGCCGCCGAAGCTGCCGCGGGCAAGCTCGCCGAGGGCGCGACGACGGCCGGCGCGCTGCTGGAAATGGCGCGCGCGCGCGGCGTCGAAATGCCGATCGCGGCGAGCGTCGAGGCGGTGCTGGCCGGCGAGCAGGACGTGCGCGCGGCGGTCGGGGCGTTGCTCGCGCGGCCGCTCAGGGCGGAAGGCTGAGCTTTACGGGCGCGCCGCGCTCCAATAGTTTGGCGTCGCGAACAGGAAACGCCCATGGCCCATTGGCTCTTCAAAAGCGAACCCTCCTCCTGGTCTTTTGCGCAACAGATGGCAGCCGGCGCCAAGGGCACATTCTGGAACGGCGTGCGCAATCATCAGGCCAAGCTCAATCTGATGGCGATGAAGGTCGGCGAACAGGGGTTCTTCTATCATTCCAACGAAGGCAAGGCAGTGGTTGGCATCGTCGAGATCATCAAGCCCTATTATCCAGACCCCAGCGACGAGACCGGCAAGTTCGGCATGGTCGACATCCGCGCGGTCAAGGCGCTGCCGCACGAAGTGACGCTGGAGGCGATCAAGGCTGAAAAGCGCCTCGCCAAAATGGCGCTGGCCAACAATCCGCGCCTCTCGGTCCAGCCGGTAAGCGACGACGAATGGAAGATCGTCTGCAAGATGGGAGGATTGTGAGGCTCCCTTTGCGCTTCATCAATGACGGGTCTGGCTTGCCGATCCATGAGTCGAGGCCAAAGCATCATGCCGCCGCGCTTGTCGCAAATCGGCCTTCCGGGGCATAATGGGCTGCAAGACCGGCGAGGCGTCCACGAGGCGCGCAAGGTTCAGGGAGGATATTGGTGTCCGGCAAGGTGTATGAAATTCCCGCCGAATGGGCCAAGCGCGCCTATGTCGACGACGCCAAATATCATGCGCTCTACGCCGCCTCCATCAAAGACCCCGAGGCGTTCTGGAGCGAGCATGGCAAGCGCATCGATTGGTTCAAGCCCTTCACCAAGGTCAAGCACACTTCGTTCGATTCCCATCATGTTTCCATCAAATGGTTCGAGGACGGCGTCACCAACGTCGCCTATAATTGCATCGACCGGCACCTGCCGGCGCGCGCGCAGCAGACCGCGATCATCTGGGAAGGCGACGATCCCGCCGAGTCCCGCCACATCACCTATGCGGAGCTGCACAAAGAGGTCTCGCGCCTCGCCAATGCTCTGCTCGTCCATGGCGTCGAGAAGGGCGACCGCGTCACCATCTATCTACCGATGATCCCCGAGGCCGCCTATGCGATGCTCGCCTGCGCGCGCATCGGCGCGATCCATTCCGTGGTGTTCGGCGGCTTTTCGCCCGATTCGCTCGCCGGCCGCATCGAAGGCGCGAAATCATCCGTGGTGATCACCGCCGACGAGGGCCTGCGCGGCGGGCGCAAAGTGCCGTTGAAGGCCAATGTCGACATCGCCGCCGACAAGGCGGGCTGCGTCAAGCATGTGCTGGTCGTCAAGCGCACTGGCGGCAAGATCGCCTGGCATCCCCACCGCGACATCTGGCTGGCCGACGCGATGGAGCGCGCCTCCGACCATTGTCCACCCGAACCCATGGGCGCCGAGGATCCTTTGTTCGTCCTCTACACCTCCGGCTCGACCGGAGCGCCCAAAGGCGTCGTGCATACGAGCGCGGGCTATCTCGTCTTCGCCGCGATGACCCATCAATATGTGTTCGACTATCACGAGGGCGATATCTACTGGTGCACGGCGGATGTCGGCTGGGTGACGGGCCACAGCTATATCGTCTACGGCCCGCTCGCCAATGGCGCGACGACGCTGATGTTCGAGGGCATTCCCACTTATCCGACGATCAGCCGTTTCTGGGAAGTCGTCGACAAACATAAGGTCAATATTTTCTACACCGCGCCGACCGCCATCCGCTCGCTGATGGGCGCGGGCGAAGCCCCCGTCAAGAAGACGAGCCGCGCCTCGTTGCGCCTGCTCGGGTCGGTCGGCGAGCCGATTAATCCGGAAGCCTGGGAATGGTATCACCGGGTCGTGGGCGACGGGCGCTGCCCGATCGTCGACACCTGGTGGCAAACGGAGACGGGCGGCATTCTCATCACGCCGCTTCCCGGCGCAACGAAGCTGAAGCCGGGTTCGGCGACGCGGCCGTTCTTTGGCGTGCAGCCGCAGATCGTCGATGCCGGCGGCGCCGTGCTGGAAGGGGTCTGCGAAGGCAACCTTGTCATCGCCGATTCCTGGCCCGGCCAGATGCGGACCGTCTATGGCGATCACGAGCGTTTCGTGCAGACCTATTTTTCGGCCTATCCCGGCAAATATTTCACCGGCGACGGCTGCCGGCGCGACGAGGACGGCTATTACTGGATCACCGGGCGCGTCGACGACGTCATCAATGTCGCGGGCCATCGCATGGGCACGGCGGAAGTCGAGAGCGCCCTGGTCGCCCACGCCAAAGTGTCGGAGGCCGCCGTCGTCGGCTATCCCCATGACATCAAGGGCCAGGGCATCTACGCCTATGTGACGCTGATGACGGGCACGGAGCCGACGGAAGAATTGCGCAAGGAGCTGGTCGGCTGGGTGCGCAAGGAAATCGGCCCGATCGCCTCGCCCGACCTCATCCAGTTCGCTCCCGCGCTGCCCAAGACAAGATCGGGCAAGATCATGCGCCGCATCCTGCGCAAGATCGCCGAGAATGAGTTCGGCGCGCTCGGCGACACTTCGACGCTGGCGGAACCCGGCGTCGTGAGCGACCTCATCGACAACCGGCAGAACCGCGGGAAGGTATAGGCCGACGGATTCAGAGGGCGGCGCTAACAGTTGAAGAATTACGTCGCCCTAGCGATACCAGCAATAACCATTCCGGCAGACGCGCTGGTGCGGGTAGAGAACGCCGGGTCCGAGACAAAACCGGTACCAGTGGTAGCCGGTCAGGCCCAACCGGTAGCAACCCGCCTCGGCCGCGGTGGGCAATAAAGCCACCGCCGACAGCGTCGCGGCGGCGGCGACGATCATCACAAGCTTGCGCATATTTCGCTCCTTGGAACCGCAATCACCGACGCCGTGGGGAATTACCGGCCGATGGTGCAAAGTAGGCACCCCCAAACGCGGGCGCTTGCCAAAGGTTCCAAAATTTTAGGATGCGGCTGAAAAACTCGGCGCCGATCCCAGAAAATGTTTTGCGTTGCTTGGATCGCCGCGCAGGAGCCGTCCCGTAAAACGAGACGCTTGCGGCAGAACGCCGGCGCTCGAATTCCCGGGAGGTCAATCGCATGTCGCTCGATGCCCAAGTCCTGGCGGTGCTCAACGGCCCTGTCATTGCGCGCATCCGCTTTCGGTTCCCCCTCGGCCACAGCCATGTGACCATCGCGCCGCAAACCTTCTATGTCGTTGCGCGAGCCATCCGCTCGGGCCGCGTCGTCGTCCGGCGCCCGACGGATCTTGGACCCGGCGTCGCCGCCCAATACAACGATGTCGCCCGCACCCGCGCGGACCGAACTTTGGTGCGCGCCAACACTTTGGAGGTCAATTCGGCGGGCGGGCGCCTTGGCCAGGCCTATGTCGTGCATGAAAGCCTGCACGCCGCCTACGACCTGCTGCGCACCGGCCTTGACGGCAATGCGGAGGAGGCTTCCGCCTATGTCGTGACCGCGCTCTATTGCCGCATGACCGGCCTGCCCCGCCCAAAATGGGCCAACGGGCCTATTTATGGCAATGCGGCGCAGGCCGCCGATACGCTGCTCGCCCAATATCAGAAAGGCGATCCCGGCATTCCGATGGTCGGCGAGGGACCGTGGGACGCCCTTCGCCTCGGCGTTGCGATGGACCCCGTATACCGCTTCCAGGGGCCGGGAGGCATTTTCGGATTGTTTTTGGGCTCGCAATATACGCACGACGGTTGATCGACGCGCTTGCCCTCAGCGCTAGCCCCCGCCTCCCCGGCAGATGTTGAAAACTTCGGAAGCCGATTAGCTCTTGCCGCGCGCTCGCAGAAACGCCTCGAAGGCCTGCAGCGTCGCGTCGGACACATAATGCTCGATGCCCTCGGCGTCGGCCTCCGCCGCCTCGCGCGGCGCGCCGACCGCCATAAGCAAGTCGACGACGAGCCGATGGCGCTGACGCACGCTATTGGCCATCGCCACGCCCGCCTCGGTCAGGAATATCCCGCGATAGGGCCGCGCCGTCGCGAGCCCCTCGCGCTTCAGCCTGGCGATCGTCTTGCTGGCGGTGGGATGGGCGACGCCGAGCCGGCGCGCGATATCGGTGGTGCGCGCCTCGCCATTGGCGGCGATCAGATCGGCGATCAATTCGGTATAATCCTCGAGCATCGAGGCCGAGCGCGCCGAGCGCGCCTTGCTGAAGCGGTCGGCCTGCACCGGTTCGGTGGCAAGCTCGGTGTTTGCCGGCGCGGAACCTTTGCGGCGCTTCTTGGTAATCAATCCGCCCTCGCTCAGCCCGCCCTGGCGAAACGTCGTCGCCCGCTCTGACCGCGATTCGCCGGCCCCGACGACAATTTGTCATCGTTCATATCGATATGCAGCCTTAGCTGCAAAATGCAACCCTTGTTTTCAGGCGGTGATTCCATCCAGCCTTGTCGCGGTTTCGCAGCCCATCGACTATCATGTAGCAATTGCTACACTATGCAGGACAGGCGTTAGAAGCGTTCGAGGACGGCGATGAGCGAGGCGATGGCGCAAGCAGGAATGACGGACCGGACCGTCGAGGGCATTCGCAATGCGTTGACGGGCAACGCGCGCTGGTTCAGTCCGCTTTTTTTCGCCGGCCCGGCGGTGATCGCCTCGATCGCCTATATGGACCCCGGCAATTTCGCGACTAATATCCAGGCCGGCTCGCGATATGGCTATGATCTTCTCTGGGTTGTGCTGCTCGCCAACGCCATCGCGATGCTGTTCCAGGCGCTGTCGGCTAAGCTTGGCATCGTCACGGGCCGCAACCTGGCCGAATTGTGCCGCGAGCATTTTGCGCAGCCGATCGTCTGGACGCTATGGATCGTCAGCGAAGTCGCGGCGATGGCGACAGACCTTGCCGAATTCCTCGGCGGCGCCATCGGTCTTTCGCTGTTGCTGCATATCCCGCTGATCGTCGGCATGGTGGTTACGGCCGTGCTGACCTACGCCATATTGATGTTCGATCGTCGCGGTTTTCGCCCGATGGAGATCATCATCGGCGCCTTGGTCGGCGTGATCGCGCTGTGCTACCTCATCGAAATGTTCATCGCGCCGATCGATTGGGGCGCGGCGGCGTTCCATTCGATTGCGCCGCAATTGCCGGACGCCGGCGCGCTGACGATTGCGGTCGGCATCGTCGGCGCAACGATCATGCCGCATGCGATCTTCCTGCATTCCGGCCTCACCCAGGGCCCGGCGCCGGCTCGCAATGAGGGCGAGCGCCGCAAATTGGTGCGCTTCTCCAACATCGAAGTGATCGTCGCTCTGGGCGTTGCCGGCCTCGTCAATATGGCGATGGTGCTGATGGCCGCCAGCGCCTTTCACGAGGGCCATAGCGATGTCGCGGAAATCGAGACCGCCTATTCGACGCTAACGCCGCTGTTTGGCGCGGGCGCGGCCGGCGTGTTCATGGTTTCGCTGCTGGCGTCGGGTCTTTCGAGTTCGGCGGTCGGCACGATGGCCGGGCAGATGATCATGCAGGGCTTTGTCGGCTTCCGCATTCCTATCCTCGTGCGCCGCCTCGTCACGATGGTCCCGGCCTTCATCGTCGTCGCGGCCGGCGTCAATGCGACCAACGCGCTGGTCGTCAGCCACGTGATCCTCAGCCTCGCCTTGCCTGCGCCTGTCATCGCTTTGCTGATGTTCACGCGCCGCAGAGATCTCATGGGCGCCTTCGCCAACACCCGCCTGACGAATGTCGCCGCGATTGTCGGAACGCTGCTCATCCTTGTGCTCAACGCAATCTTGCTGCTGCAGACTTTTGGCGTGAACATTCCAGGCCTGCCGAGCAGCTAGAGCCCGGCTCGCTCCTCCGCGCCCTTGCGCGAAGGAGCCAAAAGACCGGACGTTCGCGGTTGCGCCTTAACGCAATCCCGCCGTGAATCGCTGGATTTTGTGGCAGGCGTCTTCCAGCACCGCGGTCGAGGCGGCGTAGGAGACGCGGAAGTTCGGGCCAAGCCCGAAGGCCGAGCCATGCACCACCGCGACGCCTTCGGCCTCGAGCAATTCGCCAACGAAATCCTCGTCGGAGCTTATCACCTTGCCGGACGGACCCTTCTTGCCGATCGCCCCGGCGCAGGAGGGATAGACATAGAAGGCGCCCTCCGGCGAGGGGCACTTCAAATACTGCGCCTGGTTCAGCATCGAGACGACGAGATCGCGCCGCGCCTCGAAGGCTTTTCGGCGCACCGGAATGAAATCCTGCGGGCCGTTCAGCGCCTCGACCGAAGCCCATTGCGCGATCGTGCAGGCGCCCGACGTCTGCTGGCCCTGCACCATATCCATCGCCTTGATGAGCTTGTCCGGGCCCGCCGCATAGCCGATGCGCCAGCCGGTCATCGCATAGGCTTTGGAGACGCCGTTCATCGTCAATGTGCGATCCATGAGGCCAGGCTCGATCTGGACCGGCGTCGTGAAAACGAAATCGCCGTAGACGAGGTGCTCGTACATGTCGTCGGTCAGCACCCAGACATGGGGATGACGCATCAGCACGTCGGTCAGCGCCTTCAATTCGTCGCGCGTATAGGCGGCGCCAGAAGGGTTGGAGGGCGAATTGAGCACGAGCCATTTCGTGCGCGGCGTGATCGCGCGTTCGAGGTCGGCCGGCTGCAGCTTGAACGAATGCTCCATCGTCGTCGGCGCAAACACCGGCTCGCCGCCATTGATGAGAACCATGTCGGGATAGCTCACCCAATAGGGCGCCGGGATGATCACCTCGTCGCCCTTGTTGAGCGTCGTCAAAAAGGCGTTGTACAGAATCTGCTTGCCGCCCGTGCCGACGATCGTCTGGCTCGCCTTGTAGTCGAGGCCGTTCTCGCGCTTGAATTTGGCGGCGATCGCCTCGCGCAAAGGCGGAATGCCGAGTACGGGGGGATATTTCGTCTCGCCGCGCTCGATCGCGGCGATCGCCGCCTTCTTGATGTTGTCGGGCGTGTCGAAATCGGGCTCGCCGACCGACAGCGAAATGATGTCGCGGCCCTGCGCTTTAAGATCGCGCGCCTTTTGCGTGACCGCGATCGTTGCGGAAGGCTTCACACGGGCAAGCGCGTCGGCGATAAAGGCCATGATCCTGGGGTCCTGAGGGGTCGTAGGGGTTTTGAACGCGGCGCACCATAGTTTCACGCGCGCGCGGCCGCAACCGGCAAATCAGGCTTCTCAGGGTCCCGTATCGAGGCTTGTTCCGTAGCGCGAGCCCTTTCGGGCAGGTCGATCACGCGTTTCAAGCCGCCCTAGCCTTTTCCCCGCCATGCGCCTACACATAGTTCCGCGGAGCTGTGGGGTTCGTCAGGACACTTTTCCCCGGGGCCATACGATCCCAACGGGAGCTGTCCCTGGCCTTGCCCGTGGGCTTGGTCACACGGCGCCCACCTACTTACGTAGGTACCCGGGATCACCGTCCAACGGCCTTCGCGGCCCCGCGCTTTTCTTTTCGGATCGATTCTCCCCATGACGCTCGCGACCGCCGCCCGCAAGGACATCTTGCGCAAAGATGCGCTGCGGCGGCGCGGCGCGCTGAGCCCCAGGACCCGGCAATTGTTCTCAGCCCGGCTCGCCGACGAGGGCCTGGCGATCGCGCGGCGCGCTGGCGCGCGCGTCGTCTCGGCCTTCTGGCCGATCGGCGACGAGCCCGATACGCGTCCGCTCCTCGCGGCGCTTGCGGAGAACGGCTTTCGCACGGCTTTGCCCGTCACCGTCCGGCGCGGCCCGCTCGTTTTCCGGCAATGGCGCCCCGGCGATCCGACCCTTCCCGGGGCCAAGAACATCCCGGAGCCGATGGCGAGCGCGCAAGCCCTCGATCCCGACCTGCTGTTCGTGCCGCTCGCCTGTTTCGACCGGCGCGGCCATCGCATCGGCTATGGCGCGGGCCATTATGACCGCAGCCTCGCCGCCCTGCGCGCCAGCGGACCCGTGACGGCGGTTGGCGTCGCCTATAGCGCGGCGCAGGCGCCCGAAATTCCCGACGAGCCCCATGACCAGCGCCTCGATTTCATCCTGACCGAGCGCGAATTGATCGATTGCAGGGGCGGCTGAAGCGATGCGGCTGCTCTTTGTCGGCGATGTCGTCGGGCGGGCCGGCCGCACGCTGTTTCTCAATCAATTGCCGCTCCTGCGCGCGAAATGGCGGCTCGATTTCGTCATCGTCAATGGCGAGAACGCCGCCGGCGGTTTCGGGATCACCGAGCCGATCTGCGAGGAATTCCTCGACGCCGGCGCCGACGCGATCACGCTCGGCAACCATGCCTTCGATCAGCGCGAGGCGCTCGTCTATATCGAGCGCCAGCCAAGGCTCATTCGCCCCGCCAATTTCCCGCCCGGCACGCCCGGGCGCGGCGCCAATCTGATCGAGGCAGCCAATGGCGCCAAAGTGCTCGTCGTCAATATGATGGGCCGCGTGTTCATGGAAGCGCTCGACGATCCCTTCGCGCGCATCGAACAGGAGCTCGCCGCCTGCCCGCTGGGCCTTGCCTGCGACGCGGCGGCGATCGATTTTCATGCCGAGGCGACCAGCGAAAAGCAGGCCTTCGGCCTGTTCGTCGACGGGCGCGCTTCTCTGGTGGTCGGCACCCATACCCATACGCCGAGCGCCGACCATCGCATCCTGCCCGGCGGCACCGCCTATATGAGCGATGCGGGCATGACCGGCGATTATGATTCAGTGATCGGCATGGACAAGGAGGAGCCGCTGCGCCGCTTCACCCGGCGCATCCCCTCCGGGCGGTTCGAGCCCGCGAGCGGCGCGGCGACCCTCAGCGGCGTCGCCGTCGAGATTGGCCCGGACGGCCTTGCGCGGAAGATCGCTCCCGTGCGGATCGGCGGCCGGCTGGCGCCGGCTGAGCCGGATTTTTGGATGGCTTAGAAAAACCGGGCGACGCAGTTCGGAGCGCGGCCACCTTCCCATCCCGATCCCGCCAGCGTATAGGTCGCGCCGTTTTCAATCTGGCGCTGTCGGCGCATCGCTCGGGGCGGGGAATGGCCGGTCATAGCCAGTTCAAGAATATCATGCACAAGAAGGGCAGGCAGGATGCGATCCGCTCCAAGCTCTTCTCCAAACTGGCGCGCGAAATCACCGTCGCCGCCAAAATGGGCCTGCCCGATCCCGCCATGAATGCGCGCCTGCGCGCCGCAGTGATCGACGCGCGCGCCGAGAACATGCCCAAGGACAATATCGATCGCGCGATCAAGAAAGCGTCGGGCGGCGAGAGCGAGAATTACGACGAAGTGCGCTACGAAGGCTATGCGCCGGGCGGCGTCGCGGTCATCGTCGAGGCGCTGACCGACAATCGCAACCGCACGGCGGGCGACGTTCGCTCGAACTTCACCAAGGCGGGCGGCGCGCTGGCCGAAACCGGCGCCGTCTCGTTCATGTTCGACCGCGTCGGGCTCATCCTGTTCGACAAAACCGTCGCCTCGGACGATGCGATGCTGGAGGCGGCGATCGAAGCGGGCGCCGACGACGTCGCCTCCGGCGCCGACGGCCATGAGGTGATCACCGCGCTGGAATCTTTACGCGACGTGCAGAAAGCGCTGGAGGCCAAATTCGGCGAACCGCGCAAGGCCTCGCTCGTCTGGCGTCCGCAAAATACCGTCGCCGTCGACGACGAAGCGGGCGAGAAAATCCTCAAACTGGTTGGAACGCTGGAAGACAATGACGACGTCCAGAACGTCTACGCCAATTTTGAAATATCAGAGGCCTTGATGGCCAAACTGCAGGGTTAGTCCGGCAAGTCGCCAGCGGCGAAAATCCGCGAAAGCGGCAATCGCTTTCGCGGATCAGGTTGAGGCGGCCGACGGCCAATCGACCGCGCGGCGCCTCAGGCTGCGCGCAACTTCAGTTGCAGCGGACGTGACCCCAATAATTGCGCCAGCAATGGCCGCCGCCCCAGCCGCCACCCCAACCCGGCCCGCCCCAGCCGCCGCCCCAGCCATGATGCCAGCCCCAGCCGTGATGCCAGCCGCCGCCGCAGTGCCAGCCGCATCCCCACCAGACCTTGTCGATCTGCGCGGAGGCGAAGGGTTGTTCGAGAGAGGGCGAGGCGAGGGTGAAGGCCGAAGCCGGGCCCATCGTGAGCGTGAGCATGGCGGCGCCGGCAAGCGCCGCTACGGAAAGCCTTATCAAATTGCGCGAATGCATAGCGTTATCCTCCAACGTTGGCGCAGGCCTGGAAAAATCTTGAGGAAGACGGGCGCGATGTACAGCGCCGGCTTCGCTCGAACCGTCGATCTGGCCTGGCTGCGCGTCGCTTACGGGACGGGGCTCGCGGCTTCGAGGGAGAAATCGCCGCCAGAGGAACGTCCTGTCGGGCGCAAGCCGACGCGAGGGCACGCGTTCGCCAACTTCACCGCTTTCCCGCCGTAACGCCAAGAATCCCGCTGAGCGCGTCGAGCGCGACCCGCAGGCGGTCGGTCACAATGCAGTCGGCGCGCCATGTCGTCGTCACTTCCGCCACACGCGCGCGGCAGTCGCGCACGCCGCCGCCTTCGATCACAATGCGTTGAACGATCGGCCAGGCCGCCGGGCCGACGAGACGCTCAGCCGCCCGCATTTTGTCGCGCGCGTGCAGGGCGGCTTCCGACATCGGCAAGCCAGTACGCGGGCCAAAGCCGCCGCCGCCGATGCGTTCGGGCGCGACCGCGCGAAGGGAATCGAGGCTCGCCCGCTGATGCAGGCGGCGAAGCGCCTCGCCGCTCAGCCAACGCAAATCATTGAGCCTGGAATCGTGGGGGGCCAGCGCGCGGTGAATGCGCATGACGTCGAAGGGATCGCGGATGCGGCGCAAGCGATCCGGCCCGCGTTCGGCCGATTGTCCGCATTCGGCCGCGCGGGCAAGCCGCTCCGGCGTGGCGTCGAGCAATTCATCTGCGCCAGCTTGCGAACTTTTGGGACGCGCGGCGCCCTTTCGCTTCTTCATTTCACAAGCTCCGCGCAGAGTTGGCCGGGAGACGTGCAATACGAACCGGTCGGCTCGGGCGAGAGGCGCGCGGGAACGGAGCGTTGCGACACGACGACGTCGGGCGGCGCGCGGCCATGGGCGCGCTGAAGATCGCGCAGGTGGGCGGCGCAGGCGCTCGCGTTTTCGGCGCGCGCCGTCTGAATTTTGGGCGCGCGTCGGCGCGCGCGGGACCCACCCATCGCTTGGCTCCTCAGGTTTGCCGGTGAAACGCCGGTTCAGCGCCGTCCTGTTCTAGATATGTTCTACTAATTCGAAGAATCTGTCAACCGATATTTCTGAAATTCATGATTGCTTTCGTTCTGAAAAGCCGAATAGTAGAGAAATGACTGTCGATTGGATTCGCAAAGCCCTAGTGGAAACCGGCAAGACCCGCAGCGGTCTGGCCAAGGCGCTCGGGAGATCGCCCTCCGCCGTGACCGATTTACTGAACGGCTCGCGCCGCTTGCGCGCCGACGAAATCGCCGTCGCCGTCGAATATCTCGGCGTCGAGCCGCCGCGACTGGTCGGCGGCGGGCGAGCGCCGCCGCGCGACGGACGCGTGCCGCTGGTCGGCTATGTCGGCGCCGGCGCGGTCGCCCATTTCTACGCCGACGGACAGGGCCCGTTCGACGAAGTGCCCGCGCCCGACGCGGCGAGCGGCGCCACGGTGGCCGTGCAGATACGCGGGCATTCGCTCGGCGCGCTGTTCGACAATTGGCTGGTGTTTTACGACGACGTGCGCGACCCTCCCGGCGACGATCTGGTGGGGCGCATGTGCGTGTGCGGGCTCGCCGATGGGCGAATTCTCGTCAAGGCGCTCAAACGCAGCCAGGTTTCCGGTCTGTGGAATCTGCTCTCCAATCTCGAACCGCCGATCTACGATGTCGCGCTCGACTGGGCGGCGGTCGTGCGCGAAATGCGGCCGCGCTAGCCGCGCAATTCGCGCGTTTGAACCGACCGCCGCCAGAGCGCCATCCATGACATCCCCCGATGCCGTCGAAATTGCCCGCAGGCTGATCGAGCGCCGCTCCGTCACCCCCGCCGACGACGGCGCCCTGCTTTATCTGCGCGACCTGCTCGCCGACGCCGGCTTTGCCGCCGAGCTCGTCTCCTTCGCCGAGCCCGGCATGCCGACGATCGGCAATCTCTACGCGCGCATCGGCGCGCAATCGCCCCATATCGTTCTGGCCGGCCATACCGATGTCGTGCCGCCCGGCGATCCCGGCAAATGGCGGTTCGATCCCTTCTCCGGGCAAATCGCCGAGGGCATGATCTGGGGCCGCGGCGCCTGCGACATGAAAGGCGGCCTCGCCGCCGCGCTCGCCGCCGCCTTGCGCGTTGTGGCCGGCGGCGCGTTGAAAGGTTCGATCAGCTTCCTCATCACCGGCGACGAGGAAGGGCCCGCCGTCAACGGCACGATAAAATTGCTGGAATGGGCGCGCGCCAGGGGCGAGCGTTTCGATCATTGCATCCTCGGCGAGCCGACCAGCCGCGAGGCGCTCGGCGATATGATGAAGAATGGCCGGCGCGGCTCGCTGACCGGGCGCCTGACACTCATCGGCAGGCAGGGCCATGTCGCCTATCCCCATCTTGCCCGCAATCCGGTCCGCGCTTTGGCGCCGATCCTCGCCGCTTTGCAGGCCCCGGCCCTCGATACGGGAACCCCCTCGTTCGAGGCCTCCAATCTCGAAGTGGTCAGCGTCGATGTCGGCAATGAAGCGACGAATGTCATCCCCGGCGAACTGCGCCTTGTCCTCAATGTCCGTTTCAATGATTTGTGGACGCCGCAGGATCTTGCCGCCGAGATCGAGGGGCGCATCGCCGGCGCGGCCGACGGCGCGAGCTACGACCTCAAATTCGATCCCACCAATGCTTTGGCGTTTTTGACGCCGAGCGGCCCGTTCACCAAGCTCGTGAGCGATGCGGTCCATGATATTGTCGCTCGGCGGCCGGTCCTCTCGACGAGCGGCGGCACGTCGGACGCGCGTTTCATACGCACAGCCTGTCCCGTCGTCGAACTCGGCCTTGTCGGACAGACCATGCATGGCGTGGACGAGCGAGTCTCGATCGAGGATATCGAGACGCTGTCGCGCATTTATGAGCGCGCGCTGGAGCTTTATTTCCCCGCTTTCGCGACGGGATGATCGACGCCTATCGAAGGCGGCCGGACGCTCAATTGGCGCAAAGCTGTTCCCGACTTCGCGTCAGGGGTCGCGCCCCAACAAGCGCGCCATTTCGGCTTCCAGCGAGTCCAGATCGGCAAAAGGGTCGCTCTTGGCCGCCGGAGCAAGCGGCGGCGGAGTTGTCGGCGCCTTTGCGGCAGACGCGGCAGCGGACGCGGCCGGCGCCGGCGGCTTTGCGGCGGCTGGGGGCGTTGGAATCGCGAGCGGCTTGGCGAGCGCGGCGGGGGGCGTCGGGATGACGAGCGGCTTGGGAGCGGCGGGAGGCGGCGCGGATCCGGGCGAGGCGACGACGATCGGGGGAGGCAAAGGCGATTGCGCGGGCGCCGCATTGCCGGGCCGCAGCGGCAGCACCAGCGGTTTGGGCGGCTCGCTCGCCGGCTGCGGCCTCGGCGCGAAAGTCGGACCGGCGGCCGGGGACGGCGCCGGTTGCGGCGCTCTGGGTTGGATGGCCGGCGGCGGCTCGGCTCGCATCGGGGCGCGAGGGGAAGAGGCGGGCGCGGCCGGCGCCGCTTGTACGACCGCCCGAATCGGCGAAATCGTCGGAGCGGCGGCGACTTTCGCCGGCGTTTGCGGTTGCGGCTGCGCGCGCGCGGGCTTCGGCGCGGCGGGGGCGGGCGGCGCGGCCGGCTGGGCGGCAATCTCCTTGTCGCGCGGCATCGCCTGGGGTTGCGCGCGAACGATCTGCGATTCGACCACGACATCGTTGGGCCCGCCGATCATCAGGAGATGTTCGACATTGTCGCGGCGCACGATAACGAGCTGGCGCTGCCCATCCAGCGAGAAAGCGTCGACCAGGCCGAGTCTCGGCTGGCGCGCCCTGCCCCCGCCCGAAAATCGCAGCCGATGGCCAAACAGCAGGCGATAGGCGACAATCAGCGCAATGATCGCAATGATCGCGAGGGCGGCGAGCACAGCGACTTGCAGCCAGGGTTTGTCGCCATAAGGAAGGTTAGTTAACCATTGCATGCGCTATCCTAAGGGTCCCGGGGCGTTCGCCTTGCATCGCCAAAATCCGCGCCGCGACAGCGCCCTGTGAGGTCCATACCAGATGGCGCAGCGCCGCGCGACTGGGCGAGGCGACAAACCATAAGTTGAGACGGGGACCGTCGGCGCATACGATCGAGAGGCCGACCATCGTGGGAACGACAGGCCCCTGCTTGGCCGAACCTCGTTGCAAAGGCGTCTCCGCAGCCCCATCCTTGCCGAATCAGCCAGTTCGGCAAAGGTTTCTCGTCGACCGAATATGGAATGAAATTCACTCAAGAAAGTCCTTCGATGAGCCCGCTCACCACGCCCGCCGCCATTGACCGCACCGATCGGAGCGCCAATCCCGGCTTGCTTGTGTTGTTGATCGTCTGCCTGTTCGGCGCCATCGGACTGTTCTATTTTCTGCCGGGCGCGCAAGGCGCCAAATTGCTGTTCTGGATCATCACAATCCTCGCTCTGCTGGGGATTTTCGCAACTCTACTCTACACTTTCGGCATTCTGCAATTTGCCGGCCAGGCGGCCCGCAACGATACTACCAAGGCGATCGCCGACACCAACTCCGACGGCATCATCGTCACCGATTCCGAATCGCGCATCGCCTACGCCAACGAGGCCTATATGACCTTGTCGGGCGCGCAGGGCGCGGCGGATCTGCGCGTGGTCGAGCGTCTCTTTTCCGGCGCGCCCGAAGTTTCCGAGGCGATCTACCGGCTCGCCCAGGCGGCGCGCGAGGGCAAGCGCGGCGCCGAGGAATTACGGATGTCGCCGCCCCTCGTCGGCGAGGCCACGGTCGGCTGGTATCGCATCCGCGTGCGTCCGCTGGAGAGCCTGGGGCGGGGCCGCTCGACGCTTTGGACAGTCTCGGACATCACGCGCGAGCGCGAACGCCACGAAAACGTTTTTCAGGAACTCCAGCACGCGATCGACTATCTCGACCACGCGCCGGCGGGCTTTTTCTCCGTCGAGCCGGGCGGCGCGATTTCCTATTTGAACGCGACCCTCGCCGGTTGGCTCGACTATGATCTGGCGCAATTCGGCTCGGGCGGCCTCAAGCTTTCCGACATTGTCGCGGCCGACGGCGTCGCGCTGATCGATGTCGTTTCGGGGCGGCCGGGCGAAGTCAAGACCGAACAATTCGACGTCGACCTCAAGCGGCGCACCGGGCGCTTCCTGCCGGTGCGCATCTTGCACCGGGTGGCCTATTCGAGCGACGGCTCGCCCGGCGCCTCGCGCACGCTCGTCATCAATCGCGCGCCGGGAGAGGAAAAGGCCGAGGATCTGCGCGCCGCCGAGGTGCGATTTGCGCGCTTCTTCAACTCGACGCCGATGGCGATCGCCTCGGTCGACGTCAACGGCGCCATCTTACGCTCCAACGCCGCCTTCGCGCGCCTGGCGCCTTCGGCCCTGCGCGGCAGCGCGAGCGAAGGCGGCCCCATCATCTACCGCGGCCTGATTGAGCGCGATCGGGCCGGCCTTCGCGAGGCGATCGCGGCGGCCGGCGAAGGCCGAGGCGACATCAATCCGGTCAATGCCGCGCTGGATGGCGCGGGCGAGCGCTCGGCGCGCTTTTTCGTTTCCGCCGCCGATCCCGGCGGCGATGAAGGCGCCATCGCGACCGTGTTCGCGCTCGACACGACCGAGCAGCGCATGCTGCAAGAAAATTTCTTGCAAAGCCAGAAGATGCAGGCGATCGGACAATTGGCCGGCGGCATCGCGCATGACTTCAACAACGTTCTGACCGCCATCATCGGCTATTCCGACCTGCTGCTGGCCAATCACCGGCCGACCGATCCGTCCTTCCAGGACATTATGCAGATCAAACAGAACGCCAACCGCGCCGCCGGCCTGGTGCGCCAATTGCTCGCCTTCTCGCGTCGCCAGACGCTGCGCCCGCAAATCCTCCAGTTGAGCGAAGTGTTATCGGAACTGGAAATGTTGCTGCGCCGCCTCGTTGGCGAAACGATCGAGCTCGACATCAAGCACGGCCGCGACCTGTGGCTGGTCAAGGCCGACCTCAACCAGTTCGAGCAGGTCATCGTCAATCTGGTCGTCAACGCGCGCGACGCCATGGCCGAGGGCGGCCGCATTTCCGTGCGCACGCGCAACGTCACGCCCGCCGAATGCGCCCCCTATGAGGAAAAATCGCTCATTCCGGGCGAATATGTGCTGATCGAGGTCGAGGACAACGGCCACGGCATACCGGCCGACGTGCGCGACAAAATATTCGAGCCTTTCTTCACGACCAAGGAAGTCGGCAAGGGAACCGGGCTCGGCCTTTCGATGGTCTATGGCATCGTCAAGCAGGAGCGCGGCTATGTCTTCTGCGACAGCGAACCCGGCAACGGCGCGATTTTCCGCATGTTTCTGCCGCGCCATCTCCCGACACTGGCCGACGAGGCGCCCAAGAAGGAGGTCGCCAAACCGGCCGCCGATCTGACCGGCCGCGGCGCGATCCTGCTGGTCGAGGACGAAGAGGCGGTGCGCGCATTCGCGGCGCGGGCGCTCGCCTCGCGCGGCTATACCGTGCTGGAGGCCGATTCGGGCGCAGAGGCGCTGAAGGTCGTCGAGAATGCCGGGGGCGCCATCGACCTCATCGTTTCCGATGTCATCATGCCCGAACTGGACGGGCCCAGCATGCTGACCGAGTTGCGCCGAAGAGGCCTGACCGCAAAGATCATCTTCATGTCCGGCTATGCCGACGACGCCTTCGCCAAGAACCTCCCCGAAGGAGAGGAATTTCTGTTCCTACCCAAACCTTTCACGCTCAAGCAATTGGTCGAGGCGGTGAAGGGGGCGATGAGCTGACGCCGTTCGGCCGACGCATGCCCTCGCGGCCTGCACGGGGAGCTTTGCGCGCCATAGCCAGCGCTGCTAAGGGTGCCGCCTCTTCCTGAGAGGACGGCCATGCGTTTTGAGGGCACCAGGACTTACATCGCGACCGAGGACCTGCAGATCGCGGTCAACGCGGCCATCGTCCTGGAGCGCCCGCTCCTCATCAAGGGCGAGCCCGGTACGGGCAAGACGCTGCTGGCCGAGGAGATCGCGGGCGCGCTCGGCGCGCCGCTGCTCTCCTGGCACGTCAAATCGACCACCAAGGCGCAGCAGGGTCTTTACGAATACGACGCCGTCTCGCGCCTGCGCGATTCGCAATTGGGCGATGCGCGCGTCTCCGACATCCGCCATTACATCAAGCGCGGCAAATTATGGGACGCTTTCGCCGCGCCCGAGCGTCCCGTCCTGTTGATCGACGAGATCGACAAGGCCGATATCGAGTTTCCCAACGATCTGCTGCTCGAACTCGATCGGATGGAATTCTTCGTCTACGAGACGGGCGAGACGGTGCGCGCGACGCGACGCCCGATCGTCGTCATCACGTCCAACAACGAAAAGGAATTGCCCGACGCGTTTCTGCGGCGATGCTTCTTTCACTATATCCGCTTCCCCGATCCCGAGACGATGCGCGCGATCGTCGAGACCCATTATCCCGGCATCAAGAAGCGTCTCGTCGAAGAGGCCTTGCGCATCTTTTTTGATCTGCGCGAGGCGCCGAGCCTGAAGAAAAAGCCCTCGACGTCGGAACTGCTCGACTGGCTCAAATTGCTGCTCAACGAGGATATTTCGCCCGAGACTTTGCGCGAGCGCGATCCAAAAAAGCTGATTCCCCCGCTGCACGGCGCCCTGCTGAAGAACGAACAGGACGTGCATTTGTTCGAGCGGCTGGCCTTCTTGAATCGCCGCGAGAGGTGAGGCGACGCGGCCCGGCGTGCAAACCGGTTTCCGCTTTGCTATCGTGACGCTATGCTCCGCCTCCTGCTCCTGCGCCATTCCAAGGCCGTCCCATTCGTCGGGAGCAGCGACCGCGATCGGGCCCTGACGGAGCGCGGCAAGGCCGATGCGGCGCGGCTCGGCGCCTTCATCGCCGACAAGGAGATCGCCCCGCAGGCGGCCGCGCATTCCGGCGCGCGGCGCACCAGGGAAACGCTGGCCATCGTGCTCGGCAAGCTGCAACCCGGCCTGCAGGCTTCCGTCGAGCCGCGCCTTTATGAGGCCACGAACGCGACGTTTCTGAGAATCCTGCGCGATCGTCCCGACGCGGCCAAGGTCCTGCTGCTGGTCGGTCACAATCCCAGCATGGGCGAAATGGCCTGTCATTTAGCGGCGTCGGGAGACAGGAGCGCGCTGGCGAAAATGGCCGCCAAATTTCCGACCTCCGCGCTGGCGGTCATCGATTTCGACGCGGATCATTGGGACGAGATCGAGGAGGGCGCTGGCCGTCTCATCCACTTTGCGACGCCGGCCAGCCTCGGCAGCCGGGACGATTGAGAGCGGCGGGAGCCTCAGAGCGACCCGGCTGGGAAATCCCGCCCATGCGCCTTAAATAGGCTGCTTGCTCCTGCCAAACGGCCCCCCTTGTCCCTTTTCAACGATATCGTCTTTGAAGCCGGCGTGGCGGCGCGCAGCGTGGCCGAATATCTCAGCGGCGGTGGATTGCGGCTGGGCGTCACGGGCCTGTCGCGCGCAGGCAAGACCGTGTTCATCACCGCCCTCGTCAACAATCTCGTCGGGCGGGCGCGCCTGCCCGTGCTTAGCGCCTGTGCCGAAGGGCGCATCGCGCGCGCCACCCTGGAGCCGCAGCCAGACGACGCGGTGCCGCGCTTTGGCTATGAGGATCATCTGGCGGCGCTGACCGGCGAGGAGCGGCGCTGGCCGCAATCGACGCGGCGCATTTCGCAATTGCGGCTCACCATCGAATTCGAGCGCGCAAAAGGCTGGGGCAATCGAGCCGCGGCCTTGACGCTGGACATTGTCGATTACCCCGGCGAATGGCTGCTGGATTTGCCGCTACTGGCCAAGAGCTACGCGCAATGGTCGCGCGAGACACTGGAGGCGAGCGCCAAAGCCGCCCGCGCGCCTTTGGCCGCCGATTGGCGCGGATTCCTCGTCGGCCTCGATCCGGCGGCGCCCGCCCGGGAGGAGGCGGCCAGAAGAAGCGCGGAACTCTTTACCGCCTATCTCAGCAAGTCGCGCGAGGACGTCTACGCCCTCTCGACCCTGCCGCCCGGGCGCTTCCTGATGCCCGGCGATCTCGAGGGCTCGCCGGCGCTCACCTTCGCGCCCCTGCCGATTGAGGAAGGGGCGCAATTCAGCCATGCGTCGCTGGCGGCGATGATGGAGCGGCGCTACGAGGCCTACAAGACCCATGTCGTTCGCCCGTTCTTTCGCGATCATTTCTCGCGGCTTGATCGGCAGATCGTGCTTGTCGACGCGCTTGCCGCGCTCAATTCGGGGCCGGCGGCGCTGCGCGATCTCGAAAATGCGCTGGCCGAGGTGCTGCAAGCCTTCCGCGCCGGCCGCTCGTCGCTGCTCTCGACCTTGTTCCGCCCGCGCATCGACCGCATCCTATTCGCGGCGACCAAGGCCGATCATCTCCATCATACGAGCCACGATCGCCTGGAGGATATTTTGCGCCTGCTGACGGCGCGCGCGATCCAGCGCGCGGAGGGAGTCGGCGCCGCGATCGACGTGATCGCGCTCGCCGCGATCCGCGCGACGCGCGAGGCGCAGATTCGCCATGGCGGGCGCACGATGGCGGCGATCGTCGGCGTGCCGGAAGCGGGCGAGAGACTGGACGGCCAGGTTTTCGACGGCCAGACCGAGGCGGCGATATTCCCAGGCGAATTGCCTGCTGATCCCAAGGCTTTGTTTGCCGGCGACGCCATCGCCTTGCCGGAATCGGACAATGATTGGCGCTTCCTGCGCTTTCGCCCGCCGCTGCTGGCGCATGGCGCTTGCCCGCCGCAGATCAGGCTCGACCGCGCGCTGCAATTTCTGATCGGAGACAAATTGGCATGAGCGAACCACGCCCGCGCCCGCGCGCGTTCCGACTCGACGATTCGCAAGTCGTCATCGAGCCGCAGGCCGAAGCGATCCCCGCCGACGCCAACGAGGCGCCGCTCGACGAGGCCGAGCGGGAAATCGAAATCGCCCAGCAAAGCGGCATGCTGGCGCGCTGGCGCCCCAGCCTTGGCGCCCTGTTCTGGTCGGGGCTTGGCGGGCTTGTCGCCTTGGGCCTCGGGCTGTGGTTCACGCAGCTCGTCGAGGATCTCTTCGCCAAAGCGCAGGCGCTCGGCTGGATCGCCGCCGGTCTTGGCGCGCTCGCCTTGGCCGCGCTGCTGGCGATCGGCGCGCGCGAAATCGCCGCGATCGCGCGCCAGAGCCGCATCGCGCATCTGCATGCCGATCTCGCGCGGGCGAGAGCCAGCGACGACGGCGCGGCGGCGCGCGTGCTGATCGCCCGTCTCATCGCGCTTTACGAGCGCCGGCCGGAGACGGCGGCGGGACGCGCGGAGACGCAGGAAGCGGTCCGCGCGATCATCGACGGGCGCGATCTCATCGACATTGCCGAACGCGCGCTGCTGCGACCGCTCGACGCCAAGGCGCAGGCCGAGATCGCGGCGGCGGCCAAGCGCGTCTCGATGGTGACGGCGATCAGCCCGCGCGCCATTCTCGATGTCCTCTTCGTTATCGCGCAAATCGTCTTTCTCATCCGGCGCATCGCCGAAATCTATGGCGGCAGGCCTGGCCTGTTCGGCTTCTTCAAGGTCGCGCGCTCGGTCGGCGCGCATATTGCGATCACCGGCGGCATGGCGGTCGGCGACAGCCTGTTGCAGCAGGTCGTCGGCCATGGCATCGCCTCGAAGATTTCGGCGCGGCTCGGCGAGGGCGTGCTCAATGGCCTGTTGACGGCGCGCGTCGGCCTTTCGGCCTTGGCAGTCTGCCGCCCCGCGCCTTTCGGCGCGCAAAAGGCCCCCGGCGTGTCGGATGTTGCGCCGTTTCTATTTGGCGCCGGAAAAGATCGCTGAAAAACCGGCCGGCTTCCAGTTGCGCGCAAAATGCACGATCGCCAGCGCGAAACCCGCCGCCGCGACATAAATGGCGGGTCGAAAATCATTGTCGAAATCGATGTTTTCGCCTAGCACCCGCCAGAAATCGATGTGGCGCACGAGGGCGTACCAAGTCGCCTCGAGAAGCGCGGTGGCGATCGGCGCCGCGACCGCCGCCCCGATTGCGACGCCCCAGGCCGGCCAGCCGCGCTTTTGCAAGCCGCGATAGATCATCAAGATGAAATAGAGGCCCATCATCAGCACCGGCTCGGACACGTCGACCTTCGACTGGAGGTAGAAGTGGAATATCGCCAGCGCGGCGATGAAATAGATCAGCTTGTGCAGCTGATTCCAGCGCTTTGCGCCGAGCCGCTTGATCATCGCGTCGGTCGACGTCGCCGCCAGCGCGCCAAGGCCCAGCAGCGCGACAAAGCCGATGGTCAGATAAAATCGCAACGCGATCTCGCTCGCGACATGCAGAAGCGCGAATTTCTGATCGAGGATGTACAGGCAGAAGTGAACGAAGGCATAGCCGAAGGCGGCGAGGCCGAGCATGCGGCGCAGATTGATGAGCTTGGGCCATTGCGCGACGCGCCGCAGCGGCGTGACGAGCAAGGAGAGCAGGAGGAAGCGCACCGCCCATTGGCCGCAAGCGTGGATCGCTTCGGTGACCGGCTTGGGCTCCAGCATGCCGCTCGCCCATTCATAGGAGATCCAGATTCCGGGCGCGAAAAGGGCGAGGAAGACGACGAGCTTGAGAACGGAAAGCTTGCCGTTCCGCTCCTTCCACGGCGCCTTGAGAACGATCATCGGCGTAACCCCTTGCGTGCGATGCCGATTGTTCGGGGCGGAGGGTCTATTTGTTACATCGCCCGGAGCGTTCCTTGGCGGTCTTGCGCGACCAGGGTCCGAGCGCGCGCTGGGCCGCCTCGACCGCCTGCGTCGCCTCGGCCGCGCCAAAGCGGGGAACGCGCGCGATCAACGCGCCGGTGGCGGGATTGTGAATGGGATCGACGCCCTCGCCAACCCAGGCGCCGTCGATCAGGCATTGGCTCCGCAGCAGAGCCGGATCAAGCTGTTTCACGGTATAAAGACCTCGTCGGCGCCGATGCGGCGCCCGTTACGCCAAACAGGTCTTTTACTTCACCGGCGGCGTGCAGACCACATATTGATCGGCGATAATTTCTCGGTCGCCCTGCTTCTCCTTTTGAAAATACAAATAGCAGATGCTGAGCGATCCCGTGAGGTAATCGACGCGGAAGACGCCGCCTTCCTGCTCGTGGCGGGTGGCGATGAGGCCATATTCGCCCGGGTCCTGCTTGGCCGCGCCCTCGCCCGCGCGATAGCAGACGGTGACGCCGAAGGAGCCTGGCTCGATGTCTGTCTTGCCGGGATTATGGCCATATTGGCAGGCGATGATTTCGCCGGTCAGTTTGTCCAGCCGGTAGACGAGGCTGAGATTGATTTGCGGGGCGGCGAGAAATTCGTAATTCGAGGCGCCGGCCGGCGCCGCCGCCAGGCTTGCCGCCGCCAGGATCATTGCCGCCAAAATCGGGTTCAACATGCGCATCGTTGGCCTCGCTCGAAAATCGCGGTTCGCCTGTCCGCGCGAATCACCGGCCCGCATATTACCGCGCCAAGGGCGAGGCGATATGTCCCGCGTAACGGCAAACGCGCCGAGGGAGGCAGGCGCCTGTGTTGGGGGCCACGCCGCCGAGCGCAGCGGTCAAGGCTCGCGAAGCGACCGCCGAAGGCGGCTTGGCCTAGACGGCGAGCACGGCGATGGCAACGCGACAGGCGGAGCTCTAACGCCCGTGGACACAAAGGCACGGCGCGACGATGAACTGACTTGCCTCTCCCGGCGCGCTTGATCCCCGCCCCCGCATCCCCTATCGACTTCCCGCATGGCTCGTCCCGCTCCCATTCTCATCTTCGATCTCGACGGCACTTTGGCCGAAACGGCCGGCGATCTGATGGGCACGCTCAATTTCATCCTGGCGCGCGAAGGGCTGGAGCCGTTGCCGCTCGCCAGCGCGCGCAACCTGTTGGGGGCTGGCGCGCGGGCGCTAATCGCGCGCGGCTTCGCGCAGGCCGGCCGGACGCTGTCGCCCGAGAAGTTGAGCCAATTATTCGGCGACTTTCTCGAGCGCTATAACGCGCATATCGCCGACCATAGCTGGCTGTTTCCCGGCGTCGAGGCCGCCCTAGAGCGCGCGGCGCAGGCGGGCTACAAGCTCGCCGTCTGCACAAACAAGCTAGAGCATTCCTCGCACCTGCTTTTGCGCGCGCTTGATATCGCCGGCCGTTTCCAGTTCGTCTGCGGCCAGGACACATTCGGCGTCGCCAAGCCCGATCCGACGCCGCTCATCGAGACGATCGGGCGCGTCGGCGGCGACCGCGACCGCGCGATCATGGTCGGGGATTCGCGAACCGACATCGATACGGCGAGAGCCGCCGGCGTTCCGGTCATCGCTGTCGATTTCGGTTATACCGACGTGCCGATCGCCGAGTTGCATCCCGACCGCGTGATTTCGCATTTCGACGAATTGGCGGCGGCGGTCGCCGCCATTCATGGCGCCCATCGATAAGCGGGCCGCGCTTGGCTGTGAATGGCGTCCGCGGACGCTTCGAGAATCGGGAGACTCATGGTGACGACAAGATTGCCGGTGTTCGAGGACGTCGGCGGCGTGAAGACCGCCGTCAATCCGTCCAAGGTCGTAACGGTTACCAGAGTGAACGACCAACACGTCGAGATCAATTTGGAGAATGGCGGCGTAGTGCGGGTCGAGCTTTCTTTCGAAGCCGTTTTGGCCAGGCTCGTCGAAAAGCCGGAACCGGCGCCCAAATAGGCGCGCGCCGATGGCCCGTCGTCGGCCATGGCTTGACTTGCCCGGCGCCGCCGCCCTAAACGAAAGCCCCCGAGGATTTCAGGGCGATTAGCTCAGCGGGAGAGCACTCCCTTCACACAAGTGTTACTATCCCCATATTTATCAATGCGTTAGGGGAGACGCGCGGTTCATGTGAACCACAGGGCGGCTAGTTCAGCGGGAGAACGTCCCCTTCACACGGGGAAGGTCACAGGTTCGATCCCTGTGCCGCCCACCATCCCAAAGTCCCGCCGCCACTACGCAACAAATTCAAGAGCGTCGGCGGCCCTGCGAAGATAGGTCGGACTGAAGCGCGCATAAACCCGCTCGGTTATACGGCTGTCGGCATGGCCGAGGAACTGCGCAATCTCGGCCATCGGAACGCCGCGCTCGGCCATCGCGGTCGCGGCGGAATGACGGAATACATGCGCCGTGACCCAAGGCAGTCCACAACGCTTGCCAACGGATGCCAAGCCCTTCTTGATCGACACGACGCGGCTACCGGCCCACTCGACAACGAATGGCGTCAGCGCGCCTCGCTGGGCTTCTAGAAGGGCTGCGCGCGCCATATCGTTTATCGGCACCGTGGCGCGCCCTTTCTTGGTCCGCCCTTGTTCCGGGTCTCGATACACGATCGTGCCACGATCGAAGTCGACCCGGTCCCAAGTTAGTTGCAAGATCGCGCTCATTCGCGCGCCCGTCGTGACCGCCAGTGTGACGAACAGCTTGACGTGCGGGAAAGTGCAATGAGCGAGGAAGATTCCAATCTGATCGCGCGTCAAGCGATCGTCGCGAGGCGCCGGCCGCTCTGGCCTATAAATCTTCGGAGCGCGGTCGATCAGATTTTTCGACTCTGCCCACTTCAGCGCCGAACGCAAACGACCAAGCTCGGTCCAAATCGTGCCGTCCGCCCTCCCCTGCCTACGGCGTGACGCGATTTAGGCCAGACAGTCCGCTTCGGTTATCGTGGCGGCGCCACGGTCGCCCAATCGCGGCCCTATCGCTTTCCACTCGAATACCATCGTTGTCGCGGCGGGCTTCTCGCCAAGCGAGTTCCGATAGCCGTCCCAAGCGAACGCTACGGTAATCACGTCCGGCCGCCCGGCGAGTTCCTTACCCTTCAGGAAGTCGGCAAAGAGTCGGTCGGCTTCTGCGCGGCTGTCCGTGCCAAGCGTAATTCGGTGACGACCCTTGTCGTCGTGCCAGCAGACGGCGAACTTTCCGCGATAGTGGCCGAGGCGATACTCAATTGGCATTGCTCATATTCCTCAATTGCGTCCGCCGGGATTCGGATCAGTTTGTCCCCGATGCGGAAGGCGCGGAGCTTTCCGCTGTTGATGAGATTTCGGACATGCTTTTCTGAGCATTGCCAACGTTGCGCGGCGTCGATTGGTCTTAGTGGTCCGCGCGCGGATTCATGCACCGTCAGAACGGTCCCGTTTGATGTTGTTCTTACCGCCATGCGGTCCCCTTGTTGTGGTGTGACTGAAACGATCTATTGAGTCGGCGCCGAAGGGCAAGCGGCTCAAACACACCGGCCGCCAAATGACTCTGGCGGCCGTTGGATTGAATGGTCGAGCAAGAAATTAGGGCCGCTAGTTTTCGATCAGCACCATCCCCCTCGACGGCCAAGCCTTCAGCAAACCTTCTATGCTTTCGAGTTTTTCACTGGCGGCCTGAAAGACCGAATTCACGTTTTTCTTGAGGCTCTCTATCGCGCCGCCCTCTGTGAAGGCTTCGGTGAGGGCGAGCATCACGGCAATCAATTCGTCAACTTGACGAATCGCGTCTCTCGCGTCGGTGATTCGCCCGATGTCGTGGCGGGTGATTTGGCTGAGAATTTGGCCCCCTCAGCAATCGCAACGGTTGCGTGAATGGTCTGTGTCATAAAAACCCCCCTATGGCCTCGCCGAAATGGCGGCCCGCGTTGAAGCTTGCTTAGAATCAGGATAGAGTCAACGAAAGTTGTCCTTTGGACTCCAAATATAGGACTCAGAATGCTTACAGCCGCGCAAATCAGGGGCGCTCGCGCCATGCTGCAAATCGGCCAAGTCGAGCTTGCCAAGCTTGCCGGGTTGTCGAAGACCGGGTTGAATCACGTCGAGAACGGCAATGACGCGCGCCGCTCGACGCTCGCAGCGATACAGGCCGCGTTGGAAGCCGCTGGGATCGAGATTCTCGAAGACAACGGTGTGCGGTTGAGGAAGGCGAAGTGACACCCGTCCAATGCAAGATGGCTCGCGTGGCCTTGGACATCAGCGTGCGCGATCTAGCCAAGCTCGCCAAGGTCAGCCCCAATACGATTTCACGCTTTGAGCGCCGAGAGGAACTGCGCGCGGCCACCGTCGATGCGATCCGCGCCTCTTTGGAGAAGTCTGGCATCCTATTCATTTCCGACAACATCTTCGGCGGCCCCGGCGTGAGGCTCGCACGGTAGTCGGCCCGCGCGACGAATGACGACGGGCGAGCATTTTGCTATCATCGCGCAGCCGCGATTAAGCCCCTCAGTTTGTCGCGGTTAGGGCCGCAAGCGATTGCATCTCCCTTGCGGCCCGCTCCCAGCGCGACGAATGACAAACGGCGCGAAGTTTTGGTATCAAAGCGACAGCCGCGATTCTTAGACCTGCGGCGCATCGCGGTTAGGGCCGTCCGAAAGATTGCACTCTCGGGCGGCCTGCTTCACGTTTCAAGGCGTCATGAAAGCGCCGCGAATCATTGGTCTACAAAGATCAGTCGCGATTTTTCAGCCCCCGCGCGCGTCGCGGCGAGGGCCGCCTTCGTAGTTAAGGCTCGGGCGGCCCGTCTAACGCTAAAGGCGTCAGGCGGCGCGCTGCATCCCGTAAGGCGCAGAGTCAAGCCGACTAACCTCGTCTGCGAAAGAGACACAATGTTCAGCGTCAAATAGATTGTTCGCGACAAAGAGTGCGAGCCGATTTTGATCGAGAAAGGCTTCCTTACGACGCTCGATAAGGTAGTTTCTTCGTGCAGGCGACGGATTCCGATGCTTCGTTTAGATCATCCCGACACGCCACCCGATGGATTCCTCGTATTCGACAGTGACGGGACGGAAGTGCGCCGCTGGTTTGAGCCACGCGATCCCAACTGACGTGAATGAGCGTGAGCCTATCGAGCGCGAGGCCGAAGCCGGTCTGCGGCCGTGGCCAGATGGCGGGTGATCCTGAAAAGCCGCGCCGACAAGCGCCGTCACAACTAGCCGTCACATTGCCGAGAATTTTCGCCAAATTGTAACGGCATCCGCCTTTCTGGTATCGTCGCGCAGCCGCGACCAGTCGGCGGCTCCCGACCCGCATGGCGCGGGCCGCATTGAGATACGCCGCACCCTCTCGGCGGCCCCCCGTCCTTCTCCTCAAAATCTGGTAGCATGGCGCCGATGAAACGCCGTCCCGAACAGACCGCAGAGTTCCGACGGGAAATCAAACGTCGGCTTGTGCTGGCGGCTATGATGCTTGCCGCGATCGTGATCGGCCTCTTGGTTCGCAGGCTCGGCATAGTGGGATAGGCGCGGCCCGCAGCCCGCAGCGCGCCTTGTCGGCGCCCCTCAACGATCCCCGACTTAACATCGTCCCGCGCGAGGCCGAAGCCTGCCTATGGGGCCGCATGGCCGGCGCGGGACACCGGCTAGTTGGCAATCCGCGAAGCCTTCGCTACGCTCGCTGCGTTCGGAATTACGTCGGAGGCCGCCATGCCGCGCGAAGTTGTGATAACCGGCGCAATCCTCATCGCCGTTGCCGAGACGCTAATGGGTTGCGCCTCGACGCCAACCGTATCCGGCCCCGTCACGGTGGCCCGGTGCCCGCTCGATTCTCATACAGAAGCATTTCCGAACAACCCGGACCCGAAGCGAGCATACGGGTGCCGGTCGAACCAAAGCGGCTTTCTGAATCCACCAAGCGATGAGAAAGAGCGCATGAGGCCGCAATAAGCCGAGGTCGCCGACAATTTCAGCGTGGCGAATGACGAGTGAGGCGCGCATTTCTGATATCAATTGTCAGCCGCGACCAGTGCCCCCAAGCGATGTAAGGTCGCGGCTAGGGCCGCCTTGAGACATAAGCCCCTCCGGGCGCCCCGCTCCGCTCAAAAACTGAAATCCCCGCGCCATGAAAGGCCGTCCCGGTCATGGCCGCCTTTCGCAACCACGGCCGTCATCGGGCTGACTGCCAAGCCGGCACAGACCAACATACGAGGAACTGGGAGCATGGTTGTAAGCAGGCCGCCCGATAGTTTCAAGGCAACCTCCAAGCTGCAATGAAAGCGAAATTATCAAAACGCTGGATCGAAGAAATCTGTATGGCATGGCAGACCTCCAATTCTGACGAGTTCCCATGTGTGGCGAATCACGTAGGACAAAGTATCACGGACTCAACATGGTCATCGCGGCGATCGACGGCCTAGGCAGGGCAATCGCATTTCAAAAGAGCGCCAGCAGGGTTGCAAGGTAGCCATCGTCCCAGCCGGCTCGCTTGAGCTTGCCGCGCAAGGAGCCTTTGGTTGCGTCTTTTTGCATGACGTTCAACGC
>Ga0182024_10003719_pt1 | contig 35984 bp, 32 predicted proteins | sample P32metaG_FD_120480 | JGI IMG/M metagenome (GOLD analysis project Ga0182024, IMG submission 120480) | Permafrost microbial communities from Stordalen Mire, Sweden - P3-2 metaG (Illumina Assembly) | ecosystem: Environmental > Terrestrial > Soil > Wetlands > Permafrost | place: Sweden: Stordalen...
ACCGCTGCAACTCCGAGCGTTGTTCGGTGGACAATACAAAATCCAGCTTGGGTCTTGCCATGGGACCCAGCATGGCACGAAGGTCAAGTGTTAGTAAAGTCTTTTCTGATACACTGCACTAGAGGCATCACACTGCGGCGTGTATGAGAGATTTGTCTGCATGACGCTTGCATGACATCATTCAAACCTTTTCCTGCGTTTGCGTGCCTAACCGTGCCTTTCTCGAAATCGACTTAAAAAAGCAAGGGCCAAAAGGATGCGTAAAATCAGGGGTTTTGTGAATTTGGCCCTTTCGTTTTAGGAAACCGCTCCCGACCTCTTACCACGAGGGGGTGCAACCTTGTTCAATCGCTGGTGTTTGGTCTATATTGTACCGGATGGCCACACCCTTGGATCCAGACGCCGCCTTGATGCTCCGTGTGAAACGCGGAGATATGAAGGCCTTCGAGGAGCTGGCCGAAAAATACAAGCAGCCCATTGTCAATATGATGTACCGCATGCTGCGCGATCTGGACGAAGCCGAGGACCTGGCCCAAAACGTCTTCATTCGCGTCTATCAATCGGCGGGACGGTACGAGGTGTCGGCCAAGTTTTCCACCTGGATTTTCACGATCGCGCGGCGTTTGTGCTTGAACGAAATCCGGCGGCGTGGGCGGCATCCGGCGGAATCGCTCGAATCCAGCCAATCCGAAAACGAAGAGCAGGCGCCGCGGCAGTTTGAAGACCTGAAAACCTTTTCACCGCCGGAGGCCTGCCTGCAAGGGGAACTGGCGCAAAAAATCGAGGAGGCGCTGGCGCAACTGCCGGAAAAACAGCGGCTGGCCATCGTGCTCTGCCGCCAGGACGAATTGTCCTATGAGGAAATCGCCCGGGTCCTGGGGTGCTCGGTCCCGGCGACAAAGTCGCTCATCCATCGGGGACGGGAGACATTGAAAGAAAAGCTCAAACCCTATTTGCAGAGCGGCGCGTGGGAAGCAGACGGGCCGAAACTCTGCCGGTAAAACGGTGTTTAAAACCTATGAGTATGCAAGATGAACATTATCAGCGAATTAAGGAAGCCGGCTGGCGGCGAACGCTGAGTGGCGACGAAGAAGCGGCCTTGCAAAAATTCCTGGCGGCGCATCCCGAAGCGCGCGAGGCTTGGGGAGAAGAAGCGGCCTTGACCCGCCTTATGGAGCGTTTGCCCGCGGTGCCGGTTTCGTCAAATTTTACAGCGCGCCTCTTGCAGGCGGTGCAAATGACGCCAGTTCGGCACACGTGGCGCGACTGGTTCGCACCCGCGCGGTGGCTCCCCGAAAGCCTGGCCGGAAGGGTGGCGATGTGTTCGATGATGGTTTGCGTGACTCTGTTTTCCTTTCGCGAGTATCAAGTGATTCATCGCGTTCGCATGGCCCGCGAAGTGGCCAGCGTCAGCCGCGTGGCCACGCTGCCGTCGATGGAATGGTTGAAAGATTTTGATACCATCAACGGGATCAGCCAAGTCAAGGTGGCGGACGACGAACTGTTGGCGGCACTGGAATAAAGGCGAATGATGCGGCGACTTGGAATACATTGGTCAAGCCTTGCGGCGGGAAGCGCGCTGCTGGCGGCGGCGCTGCTGGCAGCGGAAACCAACCGGCCCGCGCTTCCGTTCCCGTTCCCGCCTCCGGCGTCGTCTCTGCATCATCTGACCCCAGTGGAATATTTTCGCGGTCTTCTCAGCATGAACCCGGCGGAAAGAGACCGGGAGCTGGCCAAAAAATCGCCGACGGCCCGGGCCACTCTTTTGGCCAAGCTGCAGGAATACGAGGTCCTGCCGCGGCCCATCCGCGAGGCGCGGCTGTGTCAAACCGAATTGCATTGGGAACTGTCCCGCCTCATGAGGCTCGCCCCAGGCGACAGAGCGAACCAGCTCAAGGAAGTGTCGGTGCTCTATCGGCCGATGATTGAAAGCCTTTTGCAGCAATGGGACAAGGTGCCTGCCGATCTGCAAAAGTCCCTGTTGGAGAAGCAAAATTTCATCAGCGTCTATTTGCGAATGCAAGGCAGCCCAGCCGCCGTCCAGCAGGAGATTCTCGACAAACTTCCGCCAGAGCGCCGTGCGCATTGGGCGGAGGAAATGGACCGATGGCAGGCCATGCCGGAAAAACAGCGGGCCGACTTGTGCGCGCAGTTTCAGCGCTTTTGCGCCATGGATGGCCAGGAGCAGAAAGAAATGGTCGCGGTGCTCTCGGCTGCCGACGGGCAGGAAATGAAAAAGGCGTTGCAGGCCTTCGACCTGCTTCCGCTGGCGCAACGGGCGCGATTCATCAATTACTTCCGCAAATTTGCCATCATGACGCCTGTGGAGCGAACCCAGTTTTTCAAAAACGCCGCCCGTTGGGACGCGATGACATCGCATGAGCGGCAATTGTGGCGCGAGATGGTGCATACGCTGCCATCCATGCCCCCCATGCCCCCTCTGCCGCCGGGCTTGCTGCCCAGGCCGCCTTTGCCGCCGGGACTGGCGCCCGAGTTGCCTTGGCCGCAGAGGTTTTCATCGGGCAAGCTGCCGATGCCGCCCATGCCGCCGAACGTGACAACGCCCGTCATCATTGCCAGTCAACAAACGAAGTAACTTGTCGGAAAGGCTCGCGGGCGCGGAAAATCAATCGATTTATTGGAAGGCGCAATCTTGACCAAAGCAATGGAAATAATAGAGTTACATGAATGAAGCTTTCGGTTCGCGGGGAGTATGCGTTGCGGGCGCTGTTGGTGTTGAGCCAGAATTACAGCGGCGAAGTGGTGCGCATTCAAACGATTTCCGAGCAGCAAAATATTCCCAAGAAATTTCTCGAACAGATTCTCAATGAATTGAAGGCGCTGGGCGCCGTGGAAAGCAAGCGGGGAGCCGGGGGCGGTTATCGGCTGGCGCGCCCGCCGGCCGAGATTACCCTGGCCTCGGTCATCCGGCACATGACGGGGGCGCTGGCACCGGTGAGTTGCGTGAGCGACCGCTTTTATGAACGCTGCACCTGCCCGGATGAGGCGCGTTGCGCGATTCGCGAAGTGATGAAGGAAGCGCGCGAAGCCGTGGTGGGCATCATGGAACGGGTCACCCTGGCCGATTTGTGCGAACGCTCGCGCCGCCTGGAAGATAACCCGGACGGGACGCTGGACTACGTGATCTAACAAAGAGAAAGAGACTCAAATGAAAAAACTATTATTATTAATGACATTAAGCCTCGCCGCCGGGGTCAACGGACAAATCACCAACGCGCCGCGGACGTATTTCGAGGCCTTCAACGCCACGCCGGACGCGCTGCTCATCAAAGGATCGTCCACCATCGACACCTTGAACAACCAGATCAATTATCCGGTGGAAGTCCGCGCCGAGCGAGTGTCCAACCCGCAGACCACCAACAGCATCTACGCCGTCTCGTTGCGCACCACCTTTCCCCAGCTCGTCCAGGTCGATTACGTGGATTACGATGAGTTGGACGCCTTGATTCGCGGCGTGCAATACATTTCGCAAGCCAACAGCTCGATTACGCCGCTGGACAATTTCGAAGCGGTCTTTCGGACCCGCAGCGGACTGTCGATTGCCAAAGTGGGCCGGGGCAACAAAGTGGTCATCGCCATTACGTCGGGGAACACCAATGTGGTCCACAATCAAATGGCTTCGTTTGTCCTGGATCAATTGGGGAGGGACCTGACGGCGGCCAAAACCAAAATCGACGCCGTGGCGGCAAGCGGACAATAGAGGGCCCGGCGCCAATTTTGATTGAGTTGGCCGGGACTTTTCGCCACTGTTGGCCCGCTTATGCAACAGGTCAACATCGGCATTATCGGGGGCGGCACGGTCGGCAGCGGCGTTTTCCATCATTTGGAAAACAACGGCGCCCTGCTGGAGTCGCGCCTTGGGATCAAGATCGGGCTGCGCAAAATCGCCGTCAAGGCGCTGGACGAACCGCGGCCCTACCCCATTCCGGCCTCGCTGATGACGACCGATTGGGCCAGCGTGGTGAATAACCCGCAAGTGCAGGTCGTGATCGAGTTGGTCGGCGGGACGAACGTCGCCCGCACAATGATTTTAACGGCGCTCAAACTGGGTAAACCGGTGATCACGGCCAATAAGGCGTTGCTCTCCGCTCATGGTGAGGAACTGTTTTCCGCCGCCCGGCAATACCAGACCAATCTCTATTACGAAGCCGCCGTCGCCGGGGGCATCCCAATTATCAAGGCCTTGCGCGAAGGTTTTGTGGGCAATCGCATCACGCATATTTACGGCATCGTCAACGGCACCTGCAATTACATCCTCACGCGCATGAAGCTGGAAGGCACCGATTTTCAGCCGACCCTCGCCGAAGCGCAACGGCTCGGTTATGCCGAAGCGGACCCCGGGCTGGATATTGACGGTTTCGATTCCGAACACAAAATTGGCATTCTCGCCTCGTTGGCGCACGGTTTTTGGGTGCAGCCCAGCGAGATTTATGTCGAAGGCATCCGGGCCATCAGCCGGACAGACATCGAATTTGCCGGCAAGCTCGGCTACACCATCAAACTGCTGGGGGTGGTCAAGGGCGGCAAAGGACGCGGCGCCAACCAGGCAGTGCAGGCCTCGGTCTATCCGGCCCTGGTGCCCAACGGGCACGTCCTGGCGAGTGTCAATCATGTTTTTAACGCTGTCTTTGTGCGCGGCGACGTGGTGGGAGACACGCTTTTCTACGGGCGCGGCGCGGGCAAGGACGCCACGGCCAGCGCGGTCTTGAGCGACATCGCGGACGCGGCGCTGGATTACAAACACGGCACCCGCCATCGCATTCCGCCTTTCGTGCCGCATGATCGCCATGGCAAAGTGCTGCCCATCGATGAAGTGGTGTGCCGTTATTATCTGCGCTTGAGTGTGATTGACAAACCCGGGACGCTGGCAAAAATCTCGGCCATTTTGGCGGAATCGAAGATCGGGATTTCCTCCGTCATTCAGCCCGAAGGGCACGAGGGCCAAAGCGTGCCGCTGATATTGATGAGCCATGAAGCGCCCAACGCGGCCATGAAAAAGGCACTGGCCAAAATTGCCAAATCGCCGGTGGTCAAGGCGCCGCCGGTCATGATTCGGGTGGAAAGTTTCGAGTGAATTCCATTCTTCCAGCGCAGGGCATCCGGTGGCGCGGCGTGATACACGCCTACCGCGCTTATTTGCCCGTTTCCGAAACCACGCCCGTCGTTTCCCTGAACGAAGGCAACACGCCGCTGGTGCGGGCAGATAATTTTGTTGACGCCATCGGCGGTGACTTTCAGTTGTGGTTGAAATACGAAGGGGTAAATCCCACCTGCTCTTTCAAGGACCGCGGCATGACTCTGGCCGTTTCCAAAGCGAAGGAGCGCGGGGCGCAAATTGTGATATGCGCGAGCACGGGCAACACCTCCGCCTCCGCCGCGGCCTATGCGGCGCGGGCCAAAATGAAGTGCGTCGTGCTGCTGCCGCATGGGAAGATTGCGCTAGGAAAACTGGCCCAGGCGCTGATGTGCGGCGCCATCACCATCGCGGTCGAGGAAAACTTTGACGCCGCCTTGCGCATCGTCCGCGAACTGGGCGAGACGGGTAAAGTCGAGGTTGTCAACAGCATTAACCCGGTGCGCATCGAGGGGCAGAAAACCGCGGCATTTGAAATTTGCGATCAACTGGGGCGCGCGCCGGACTTTCATTTTTTGCCGGTGGGCAACGCGGGCAACATCACGGCGTACTGGAAGGGCTACCGGGAATATTTCGAGGCCAAAAAGAGCGATCGCATGCCGCGCATGTTCGGTTTTCAAGCGGCGGGCGCGGCGCCCATCGTCCTGGGGCAGCCGGTGGCCGACCCGCAGACCGTGGCCACAGCCATCCGCATCGGCAATCCGGCAAGCTGGAAAATGGCTTCACAAGCCTTGAAAGATTCCAAGGGCTTCATCGACAAGGTAACGGATGAAGAAATCCTGGCCGCCTACAAATTGATTGCGCGGACGGACGGAATCTTTGTCGAGCCAGCCTCCGCCGCCTGTCTGGCAGGATTGATCCAGCGCGTGAAGGCCGGGGCCATCCCGGCGGGCAGCGTCATCGCCGCCACCATGACCGGACACGGATTGAAAGACCCCGACACCGCGATTGAAATGGCCGGGGCCGAGCCAATCATCGTGCCACCAACCAAGGAAGCGGTCATGAAAGTGATCGGGCTGTAAAAGAAATTCTGTTTGGACTTTATGAATACACCAGCACCGACATTACCGACACCGAAATCCAAACTCGTGCCGATTGGCATACTATTTATGGTAGTTGGCCTGCTTGGCCGACAACCACTCGCCAAAGCAGTCGTTGCTATGCAGCCCAGTTTATGGCGAGGGACTTTATTTGTGATTGCCACCGATGGTCTCACGTTATTATTTTTTGCGGGCGTGACTTGTGCTCTGATTGGTTGGTTGCGAAACAGGAAAACACAACGGCCTCTAAAAAGCTGATATGGATAATACACGCTTACTGCCTGAGATGCCGGAGCCAACCGCCGTTGGCGCTTTTCCGCCGTCGCTGCACTATCCCAGCCTTTGTTCCCTCGTGAACAGTCGAGCCACATCAAACTCCACGACCGTAAGCGATTTTGACTCCTTGACAAACGTGAGCGAAAGAAGCCGGCCACAAACTCCGACAAAAACGGTCAAAATTAGCCACAAAACCAAAGAATGTTGCTGGTCTGTTGCTCCCTTGTTGCGGATTTTGTTGCGGCCTAACTAATTGACTGTCAACAATGTAGCGGATGTTGCGGGGTTTTCAGACCAATCATCCATCTCTTGTAATAAGAATATTGCCGCAAAGGAACAGGCAAAGAACTCATAGATAAGAACTTGCGTTTTTTCTTTGCGATCCTTGCGATTTTTTGTGGCCAATTCCTTTTTTCCGGTTACAGGCTAACAACCGCGCCGGTCTTGATGGACTTCTCTTCTGCCTCGCAAATTTCCACGGCGCTGAGGCCGTCCGCCGCGGTCACAACGCTCGGAGGCGTCCCCTGTTGGATGGACTCGATCATGTGGCGCAGTTCCACCACGTAACCATCCTCGTTGGCGCATGTTATTACGCGAGGCGCGTGGCCGTCTTCGTAAAGCTTAAGCGCCTCGGCGCCGCGTCCGCTGTCATAATCCGCCGTGGCCTTTTCAAAATTGACCGTGTATTCCATTTTAAAACCAAAACCCTCTGTCATCAGCCAGCTTCCTTCGGCGGTGACCGGAATGGCGCCGTCAACCTGGTAGGACGTGACCACATGGTCTGACATGCCGCTAAAGCGAGTCGTTCCAACGGAAAAGACGCCGCGCGGCCGGCCAAAGCAGAATTGCACAAAATCCGTGTCGTGAATATGAAGGTCCAGCAGCGCGCCGCCGGAATCGTCGCCTTTGAAATAGCTGGCCTTGCTCCAACCCGGCGCGGAGCCCACCCGCCGGAACCGCCCGGCCAGCACCCGGCCATAAGTTTGCTTGTCAATTATGTTTTTTAGCCAGGCCCACTCCGGCCAGAAGCGCATGACCATGGCTGGCATGAAAAATCCCCGGGCCTTGGCGGCCGCCGCCACGATTTCGCGGCAGTGCGCCGGCGTGCGCGCCATCGGCTTCTCGCAGACGACGTGCTTCCCCGCCCGCAATGCCGTCAGGCAAAGCGGATGATGCTGCGGCGTCGGCACGCACAGATCCACGAGGTCAATGGCTGGATCGGCCAGCAAATCGTCGAACTTTGTATAGGCCTTCACCTGGGTCATGTCGAGTTGCAGCGGCTTGGCGTCGCCGATGTTGCCGGCAATGCCTGAAAGGTCGCCGTTGACCGGCAACCGCACCGCGTCACAAATCGCGGCGAGGCGCGCGCCCGGAATTTTTAAATAGGATTTGATATGGGTCGCGCCCATGAAGCCGATGCCGACGACGCCCACGTTGACTATTTTCATGGCCAATGGATTGGATTCACGCAATGATTTTGTCAAGATACTGGCGAGCCGTGCGGATGTCAGCCACGCGCTGTTCGCCAGCCTCGCGTTCGATGGCCAGGTTCCCCTGAAAACCAAGTCTGTCCAGCGTTCGCAGAAAAGCCGGCCAGTCCACCTGGCCCGCGCCGACCGGAACTTCCTCTCCCCAAGTGCCGGGCGTCCTGGTCTTGACAGCATCTTTGATGTGACACTGTTTGAGCCACGGGCCAAGCACCTGCAAGGCGGCGATGGGATCGCCCTTGTCATAAAGAATCATATTCGCCGGATCGAAGTTCACCCCGACGTGAGGCTCGCCCAATTGGTGCAAAAAAGCGCCGAGTGTTTCCGCCGTTTCCTGACCAGTCTCAAAACCGAGTTCCATGCCCCTCGCGGCAAATAAATCGGCAATCAAGGCAATGCGTTGCAAAAGCGTTTTCAAGCGGGGATCGCTGGGTTCGTGCGGGAGAAACCCCGCATGAAAGGTGACCAGCTTCAGCTTGAGCTTCTGCGCAATATCCGCAGCCGTCTGGATATTCCGCCAATTCTCCGGCCACGTTGCATCTGGTACCACGCCGCCGGTGCGTTGGATGGATTCGAGCGTCGAGTAATCCTCGCCCGCCGTGCCGAAGCAGCCCGAAACCAACTCGACGCCGTGCCTGGCGCACAACTCCGGCAACACGCCCCACACCGACGGCAACTCGCGCAACGGGTCGAGCGCAATCTGGACGCGCCGGATGCCTATGATTTGCAATTGCGCCACCAAGTCGCGCGGATCCGCCGGCCGCAACGACCAACTGCACACCGCCAATTTTGAATCCTGCCGATTAGCCATAAAACTTCACTACAACGAAACCGAGTATGACTTTGAACCGCCCGCCATCCAAGACCTATCCTGCAAGCAGGCGCGTCGGGTTGAGACTTGGATTTTTTCAGGGCATGGCGAGGCCGTAGAAGCGCGTCTGCGTGTTGGACTGGAAGGGCTCGCTGAAATGGAATGAGCCGTTGACGAGAGTATTGGTCGCCAGCGGAGTCCAAACGGGATTGGCCAGGTTGGTGCAAGCTTCCACCACGACCGTAAAATTGTTGGTGCCAATGACGTTGAATCCAAATTGATTGGTCTTCACGCCAAAGTTCGTGCCGCTGGCCTGGATCATTGGGTTCCACAGCGCCATCTGAAGGTCGGCATAGGTGGAGAAGTTACTCCAGCCAGTGGTGCCGGGCAGATAATAGCCGGTCGCCGGGTCGTTAACGAATATATACTGATTATCTGGGGGAATCTGGGGAGCGTTGCCGGTGAAATAGACGGTGGCCAGGCCGTCGCAGTTGTAGAAACCAGCGAACCCGATGCTGCTGACGCCGCTGGGAATTGTGACGGTGCTCAGACCGCTGCAATCGTAGAACGCATCCTCTCCGATGCTCGTAACGCCGCTGCCAAGCGCGACGCTGCTCATGGTGCTGCAGTTGTAGAACGCAAGCTCCCCAATGGTGGTGACGCTGTTGCCGAGCGTGACGCTGCTAACAGTAGTGTCAGCGAAGACAGAAGTGCCATCCCCGAAGACGGTGACCGTCAGGCCGTTGATATTGGTTGGAACGATTACCGCGCCGCGGGGCCCTGTGTAACTGGAGATGGTAATGGTGCTCGCATTGCTGGAATTGATGCTATAGTCGAAATTATCGCCTGATTGGGCTTGCACCTTTGCCGGGGCGGCCAAGAGCAGCAGAGCTAAGAGTGCGAGCCATGTTCCTTTCATACCTCAATGGTTTCGTCCGACAATAACCCAAACCCGCTTAGCCGTCAAATTTTAAGACGGCGGGTTAAATCCAGGGCGGGCGGCAAATGGGTCATCGTAAATTGCGGCATTCGAAAAGTTGGACGCGGCGGACGATGTTCCCATCAGCCACCACGTCCTTGATGCCAAGATCGCTGACGGATTCAAATTCCTGTTGGATTTGCGGCGGCGGGGGATGCGTCGGGGGAATGTCGCGCGCATAAAGGTCGGGGCTCCGGTTCCACCAGCGGGAAAATCCTTCGCGGGAAAACAAGCCCACCTGAAACCGCGGCTTATCAATGTCGCGGACGAAAATCGCATTTTGCCCCGCGCGCGTGAGATAATTCGGCCAAAAGTAAAATTGATTTTCCGGCTTTGGCGTCACGCAATAATAGACCAACGGGTCCGTGTTCACGCGGCTTTTGGCTTCGGGCAGATAGAACGAAATTTGCGAGGTGAACCCGTAGTGTTCGCAAATGATAAATACCGGCTTGCCTTGCGCCGCTACCTCCTGCCGGGCCTGGCCGACAATACGGGCCATTTCCTTCCAGCCGCCCACGCGCCGCAACACGTCCAGCCGGGCGGGCAGCCGCCGGTGAATCAGCTTGTCAAGCAATTGCGGATCGTGCGCCAGCACCACTGCAAAAATCCCCAAGCCAATGCCCAGGGTCAGGCACGGTTTCAGAATCGCCGCCCACGACTGCCAGCGGGCGCTCCAGTAAACGGCCATCAAGCAGAACAGCGGCACCACGGCGGGCGCAATCCAATTGGGCTCGATGCGGGTGTGCCAGCTCAGCACAAAACACGCCAGGAATAACGGCGTTCCCATGCTGAACAAGAACAATTGCCACGGGTCGCGCCAGCCTCCGCGCCAAAACCCGGCCGCGGCCCACAGCGCTCCCGCGAAAAACATGGGGTTGAGCACCCCCGACTGGCTCAGGAGAAACTCCCCCGTATAAGTTCGGTGCGTTTGCTCGCCCAATTGCCCGTCGCTGGCGACGTGCGCCGCCATGATCCAATGGTGTTGACTGTTCCAGATCACCACCGGCAGCGAACACGCCGCCACGATCAATACCGCCAGCCAGGGGCCGAGCCGCCGCAGATGCGCCCGCGCCGCCGGCCACAGCAAAAAAAAGACGGCCCAACATACGAATTGAAACAAATTGGTGGGCTTGCTCAATACTCCCAGGCCCATCCACAGGCCGGTCCACAGCCATTGCTGCGTCGTTCCGACCGGTCCGGCTGCCCGCCATCCGACAATCATTGCCGCCGTCCAAAACAGCACGGACAACGGATCGACCGTCATCACGATCGCGCCCAAATCCAGCAGTGGAGTGCCGCTCATTGCGAGGAGCAAAATAAACGAGGTCCGTCCGCTGGTGGCGCGCGCCATGAACCGGAGCACCAGTATTGACAGGGTTGCGGCGATGAGGGGTGAGAAAAAGCGCACGCCAAATTCGTTGTCGCCCCAAAGGTGCGTGCCCAGGAATTGGGTGTAGGCGATCAGCGGCGGTTTGCTGTAATAAGACAGGGCGAGGTGTTTGGACCAGAGCCATTGATACGCCTCGTCTTCGGACAACTCGATTTTCCCAGAGGCCAGGTAGGCCAAACGCAAGAACATCAGAAAGACCGTCAGCACATAACCCAAACGCAGCCATTGCGCGTCGCGGACTTCCTGGCCGCCGGCGGCGGGTAGCCCCGGCAAAACCACCGGGTCGGCCAGCGACGGCAGTTGCGCCTTCCATAAGGGGAACCAGCGCGGGCCAAGGAATTGCCAGAACGTGTCAAACATCCAGATTATTGCCACGCTGTAACCGGCGCCCAAAACCGCGCCCGCCAGCGCGTCGCTTGGATAATGGACGCCGTTGTAAACGCGCGAAAAACAGACCATGAGCGCCAGTGGCAGCATAGCCCAGACGCTGCGGTGGTAATAAATCAGCAGCACCATCGTGGCGGAAAACCAATTGGCCGCATGGGACGAAGGGAGGCTGAAACTGCCGCCCTTGCCGATGCGCACGATGACATTGGGCAGGGCTTGGAACGGGCGCAATCGCGCCATGGCGTGTTTGATCGGGTCGCACAGGAGCCAATTGCCGAGGCACAATGAAAGGAGCAGCATGAGCGCGCAAACCCGTCCACGCGCCCCTCCTTTCCAAACTAGAAAAACCGCCAGGACAAGAAACAGGCACGTGAATATTGGTGAATCGCTGAGGAACGGCATCACCCTGTCGAAAAACGGATTGCTCAACGACGCGTTGATGAATCGGAAGAGCGAGACGTCGAGGGATTGCAGCCAGCCTATCATGGCCTAGGCTCAATAAACCACCAGCGAACGGACCGGGAAACCCTTCAGAACTTCGCGCCCTTTCAGGAAACTCAGTTCGATCAAAAAAGACAGCTCCAATATGGTCACGTCCAGGCGTTGCAGCAAGGTGGCAGCGGCCTTTGCCGTCCCGCCGGTCGCCAGCAGATCGTCAATCAAAAGAACACGGCTGCCGGGCCGCACGGCGTCGATGTGGATGGCCACAGTGTTGGAACCGTATTCCAGTTCGTAGCTTTGCTCGTAAGTTTGATAAGGCAGCTTGCCCTTTTTTCGCACCGGAACAAAACCGCACTTCAGCCGGTAGGCGACGGCGGCGGCGAAAATAAATCCGCGCGCGTCAATGCCCACCACGGCATCGACCGAACCCGGCGGAAACCGTCCGGTCAAATGATCGATGGTGCCGGCAAAAAGGCGCGCATTGGCCAAAACGGGCGTGATGTCCTTGAATTGAATGCCGGCCTTGGGAAAATCCGGGATGTTGCGAATGGCTCCGGCCAGTTCCTCCATCGACACATCGTTAGTTGTCATGGCCAGAACAGTAGCGCAGCCGCCTAGAATTTGACAGCCTCAAGTTTTTCAATCATGCGGCGCAGCTTGTGCAGCGCGATGTTTTGGATTTGCCGCACCCGCTCGCGGGTCACGCCAAATTTTGCGCCGACTTCCTCCAGCGTTTTTTCGCTGCCACCGTCCAGGCCGAAACGGTATTGCAGGATGGTGGCCTCGCGCGGGTCGAGCGTTTTGACCATTTCGCGCAACATCCGGGTGACGGTTTTTTCCTCGAGCTGCTCGTAAGGCGTGTCCGCATTTTCATCCTGCACGACCTCTGCGAAATTGTTCGAGTCATCATCTCCGATGGGCGCATCGAGAGAAGCGGGGCGGATCGCCGCCGTGCGCATCTGCGCGACGCGGGAGGGGGACATGCCCATTTCCTCGGCCAGCTCCTCATCGGTTGGCTCGCGCCCGAAGACCTCCTGCAACTTCATGGCGGTGCGGCGCATCTTCGAAATTTTGTCCACCAGATGGACAGGCAGCCGGATGGTCTTGGACTGGTTGGCCAGGGCGCGCTTGATGGATTGCTTGATCCACCACGAACCGTAAGTGGACAACTTGCCGCCCTTGGCCGGATCAAAGCGTTCGACTGCTTTCATCAGGCCGATGTTGCCCTCGTTGATCAAATCCAGCAGGGGCAGGCCGAAGTTTTCGTAGTCATGGGCAATCTTGACGACCAAACGCAAGTTGGCCTTGATCATTTGTTCGCGAGCTTTTTTGTCGCCCTTTTTGATGCGGGCGGCCAGTTGGATTTCCTCTTGGGGTGTGAGGAGTTTGACCAGACCGATTTCGCGCAAATAAAGCTTGATGGCGGTATCGCCATCATAGCTAGAACGTTCCTTGTCCGGAACGGCATAGGCCTCTTCGTCGCGCGGGACACCGGTCGCAGGCGGTTCCGGGACAGAGTTCTCGGCGGCGATGGCAACTTTTCGGGTGGGCCGCCGCAGGCGAGAACGGCGCTGCACAGGACGACGCAACGTTTTTTTGCGGTCTTGCAATCGTTTTTTTACCTGGTGCGCTTTTTTGCCCATGCCTGTCGAATAAACGTCAAAGTCTTATGGAGTCGGGGCCTTGGCCGCAAGTTAATAAAAGCGGTTTTTGTGTTTCCTATCTTCCTGCGACGGTCAATAACCGCGTGCGTTTCTTGAGAGTGCGCAAGGTGGCAAAAATCACGAACCCGACGACGAAAATGGCGAACCATCTAACGTCAATCTTGAAATGCCCTTCGGTGATGGAATCACCGATTAAATCCAGCAGGAAAAATACCGCAATGATCAGGAAAAATGCGTTGTACTCGCGTTGCAACACCGTCCGCCAGCAGAACGGGACCTGGGACGGTATCCAGCCGCGGAATTTGGGAATAAACGCGGGGGTGACCGCGGCCCACTGTTCAAACGCCCCGTCAAAACGCGTGCGCAGGAAAGCTTCCTCCGCCAGCATGATGCGCTCGTAATACAGCGCGTATATGCAAGTTATCAGCAACACCAGCCACCAGACATGAAACTCCATCACAAAACCGATAATGATGATATAATTTGCCAGGTAGAGCGGGTGGCGAACAATGGAATACATTCCGGTGGTCGTAAGAGTGTTGGCGGCTTGTTCGCGGGTGTTGCGACCCGACGTGCCGATGGGCGCGCGCCCCACGATAAGCACCCTCAAAATCAATCCCGCAAACGAAATGACCATACATGCCGCCTGCCAAAATTCATTGATTTCATGACTGTGGCCCAGATAGCTGGAGGAAGCGAGGCAAATGAAGAAAATAGGCAGAATGGCTAGTGGAAGATAACTCCGGTACCTAAAAAGCCATGAGCCCGATTTTTCGAGTTGATTGCGTAAAGCCATTAAACTGCGTCAGTTCGTTTTTCATCCACGAATTTCCCCGGTTAAAAGTTGTGAAATTATAAAGGGTCGCATCCGGATAGCAACTCAAAATATTCTCATTTGACGATTAATCCCGCCAATGGTATCTGGCTCAATGCTCTGTCCGATTATGAAAAAATTGGTATTGATCCTGGGATTGTTCGCCTGGTTTTCCGTAGCTGGGGCTGCGCCTCAACCCAATGCGGCAAAACTAAGACATCTTCCGCCGGCGGTTCGTCAGGCCGTCCGGCAGCATTTGGGCGACGGAAAAGTTGAGCGGGTCGCCAAAACCACTGACGATGATGGACAATTGAATTACGAAGTGACAATTGCCTGGGATGGCAAAACGCGCGATTTCACCTTTGCCACCGACGGGAAATTGCTCGAGAGGGAGGTCTTTTTCGAGGAAACGCCGCCCGAGGTCCAGAAAACCATCCACGCTACCGCCAAAGGCATTACGCCCGACAACATCACCCAGACGACAGACGAAAGAGGAGCGACGAACTACGATGTTGAAATAACCGAGACAGGTGTCACCCGCGACTTTACGGTAAGGTCAGACGGCGCATTGGACAGCATCCAAGTCTTTCTGGCCGAGGTTCCTCCTGTCATCCAGAAAGCCATTCGCGAGACACTGGACAATGCCGCTTTGGGAAGCATCACAAAATCAATGGAAGACGGAGAAATCAGCTACGACGTGGAGGTGACCAAAGACGGCCAAAAGCGCGAGTTTTCCGTGGGAGCGAATGGCCATTTGCAGAGCAGGGAGGTCAGCCTGGCGGAGACGCCGGCCGCCGTTCAGAAAACCATCCAGGCCGAATTAAAGGAGAGCCGAATCGACGAAATTGACCACGAGACTGATGACGGGGAATCTGTTTTTGTAGTGAGAATGACCCAGGACGGAAAAACTCGCGCAGTGAACATTTCGCCAGCCGGCCAGATCGTCCCCGCTGATCCTTAACACGCCTTTTTGCGGGCGCATTTGCCCAGGCGCTTCAGTTGCTCGCAACTGCCAGTGATTTGCAGGCGGTGGGTCTTGACCGCGAACCCCAGCTTCTGGCACATCTCGCCTTCCAGCCGTTTGATTTGGTCGCTTTCGAATTCCACAATCGTATCGCAATCCTGGCAGATAATATGATTGTGGTTCGGATGATCGGCGTAATTGGGATCGTAAAACTTGTAGTCCCGCCCAAAATCCATTTCCCGGACCAAACCGCTGGCGGTCAGAAGCGGCAGCGTGCGATACACCGTCGCCCGCGAAACGGATTTATCGCGGCGCCGGGACCATTTGAGCAATTGCCCCGCTGTAAAATGTTCCGCCGTGCTGAAGACGGTATCGATGATGGCCCGGCGTTGCGGGGTAACGCGCAATTTCTGCCCCTGGAGAAAATCGACGAACTTTGTTTTAGCAAGGGTCCTATCCGGCACGGCCATGCGCGAAACATAAACGTTCGCTCGGAAAATTTAAAGTTCCAATTTTACTCCCACTCAATCGTGGCCGGCGGTTTGCTCGAGATGTCCAGGCAAACGCGGTTCACTCCCTTGACTTCGTTGATGATCCGGCTGGCCAGTTTTTCCAGCAAATCATACGGCAATTTGACCCAGTCCGCCGTCATCCCGTCCTGCGATTCGACGGCGCGGATGGCAATGGTGAAATCATAAGTCCGCTCGTCGCCCATCACCCCCACGCTGCGCACCGGCAGCAGCACGGCAAAGCTCTGCCAGATTTTATAATACCAGCCGCTCGCCTTCATTTCCTCCACCACGATGCTGTCGGCCGCGCGCAAAATGTCGCAACGCGCCGGGGTGACTGCGCCCAAAATGCGCACGGCCAGGCCAGGGCCGGGGAAGGGCTGGCGGAACACAATTTCCTTCGGCAATCCCAATTCCAGGCCCAATTGCCGCACTTCATCCTTGAACAGGCATTTGAGCGGTTCGATTAATTTGAATTTCATGTTCCGAGGCAGGCCGCCGACGTTATGATGGCTCTTGATCAACGCCGCCGGATTGCCCGCAATCGGCACCGACTCGATGACGTCAGGATACAACGTGCCTTGCGCGAGAAATTTCGCCGCCCCCGCCCGCTTCGTCGCCTCTTGAAAAACTTCGATGAACGTTTTGCCGATGATTTTGCGTTTGCGTTCGGGATCCGTCACCCCTTTGAGCCGGCGCAGAAATAATTTCGAGGCATCCTCGTACTGCAGCTTGATTTTGAAGTGGCGCCCGAAAACCTCCCGGACCACCTGCGCCTCGCGCCCGCGCAACAAACCATTATTGACAAAAATGCAGGTCAACTGATCGCCAATCGCCTTGTGCAACAACGCCGCCGCCACGCTCGAATCCACCCCGCCGCTCAATCCGAGGATGACGCGCCCCGGTCCGGCCTGCTGGCGGATTTCCTCCACCGCCTGTTCCAGGTAATGCCGCATTGTCCAGCCCGCCCCGCAGCCGCAAATCTTGTGGACGAAATTGGCAATGATGTCGCGCCCCCGCGGCGTATGCGCCACTTCCGGATGAAATTGCAGGCCGAAAAAACGGCGCGCGCGGTCTTCAATGGCGGCGAATTCGGAATTGTCCGACGCGGCCACGGCCTTGAAACCCTTCGGAACTTTGGCCAGTTTGTCCCCGTGCGAATTCCAGACCTGGAGCGGCGCCGGGAGTTTGGCAAAAAGCGCGCATTTGTCGTCCGTGACCGACAAGGTTCCTTTGCCATATTCGCGTTTCTGGCCCCGCTCGACTTTGCCGCCGAGGAATTGGGCCATCAACTGCACGCCATAACAAATCCCCAGAATCGGAACGCCCAATTTGAAAATGGCCGGGTCCGGCAACGGCGCCTTGGGCGAATACACGCTCGAGGGTCCGCCGGACAGAATAAGCCCCTTGGGTTTGAGGGCGGCGATCTCGTCGGCGGGAGTATCGAAGCGCGCAATGGTGGAATAGACATGGCACTCGCGAATGCGCCTGGCAATCACCTGGGTGTATTGCGACCCAAAATCCAAAATGAGAATCTGCTCCGTCATCGAAAATTTTTGCCTCTGCCGTGGCCGCATGTCAAAGTTTAAGTGCAACACAGCGCAGCTCGAAAAGACCATGAGAATAAACGCAAAGCGCGCAAAGACGCGAAGACACAAAGGAAAACTGAGTTCTTCGAGCCTTTGCAACTTTAGGACTTTGGGTTGTTTTTTTCCACAAAGTGGTTCATTGAATAACCATTCATGAACATGGAATGGACAGACGACAAACTCAGTGTTCTCCAAAACCTCGAATTCAGCATTGTGGAAATCTGGCGCGCTCACCCGGAGATATCAGATTATACCGCGCTCCGCGCCTATGAGGCCGCATTCCAGACCTACCGGTCCGAGTTGCTCGGTCATACTCCAAAGCCACCCAGCTTGAGCGGACTTGATGTCGCGGCGTTTGAGGCGGTGAAAGCCATGTGCGAATTCCGGCTGGCACGCAGACCCTGTCCGGTTCCCGGCCCCGGAAGCGTCCCTCCCATTTCACTTCAACTGTTGGTGGATTGCCTGCGGGAACTCGTCAGATCCGTCGAACGCCACACCAAAATGGACGGACGGAAAGGGTATTTGACCTTTATTGATCAGTTCCTGCCATAAAGCTGGACCGTGTTCCACCAAATCCGCTTGAAGTCGTAGGGGACAGGGTTAACATGCCGCCAGCGTGAGCCAACCTAGTCGCATCTCATTCGCTTTCATTCTAGCGGTCATCGTTTTGACGGGATGGCTGCATTTGGGGGCGCTGTTGCTTTCGGTTTTGTTTTCCTATTTTGCCATCAACAAATTGAATTTTTTGAAGGCGCGCGGGAAATGGCCGGCCATCACCATCTTTTTGGTGTTGCTCGCCGGAGCCGCCTATGGCCTGGCCTTTTTTGTTCGGGCCACCGCCGAAGCATTGCCCGCCATCGCCGAGAAGGCCCTGCCCGCCATCATCCAATGGGCCAATGCGCACCAAATCACCCTGCCGTTCACGGACTTCGACACCTTGAAGGAGAAGGCCCTCGAAATGGCGCGCGCTGAGGCCCGGGACATCGGCAAGTTTGCCGATTTCGCGCGCGGCGCAACCCGACAATTTGTATACCTGACTGTAGGTTGCCTGGTGGCGATGGGCCTGTTTCTCAACCCGCGCCTGGAGATGGACCGCCCGGTCGGCGACGCCCGAAACAATTTGTATTCGCTTTGCTGTGAGGAAATCAGCCGCCGCTTTGCCACATTCTACCAGAGTTTTGCCGTGGTCATGAATGCCCAGGTCACCATCTCCGCCATTAACGCCGCGCTGACCGCCATCTTCATGGCGGTCCTCGGACTGCCGCACTTGGTGGTCGCGGTGGGTGTGACCTTTATTTGCGGGCTTCTGCCCGTTGTCGGCAATGTGCTCAGCAATATTGTCGTGGTCGCCATCGGGTTTATGATCTCGCCGGCCCGGGGATTGTGGGCGCTGGCCTTTTTGGTGTGCGTGCATCATCTGGGTTTTTTTCTTAACAGCAAAATAATCGGGGCGAAGATTCGCAGTCCCCTCTGGCTGACGCTGCTGGCCCTGGTGATTGGGGAAAGGCTGATGGGCGTCACCGGCATGATTCTTTCGCCGGTGGCGCTGCATTACATTCGGATCGAAGCGGCACGAATTTCTGTCAATCATAATAGAAAATGAAATCCGGCTTGCGCCTTTGCCTTGTTGGCCTGCTGGCCGGCTGGAACGCCGGCGCAAACGGGGCGGACTCTCCTCCGCCGGAGGCGATTCACTGGAACGCCTGGTCTTCCGCTGTGTTTGAACAGGCCCGGCGCGAAAACCGTTTTGTGTTGCTCGATCTGGAGGCGGTCTGGTGCCATTGGTGCCATGTCATGGACGTCAACACGTACGCGGACCCCGCTGTCATTGCGCTCATCAAATCGAATTACATCGCCGTCCGTGTCGATCAGGATTCCCGGCCGGATTTGTCCAATCGTTATGAAGATTATGGCTGGCCGGCGACCATTGTTTTTAACGGAACCGGCGGCGAAATAGTCAAACGGCAGGGCTACATGTCGCAGGGGGAAATGGTCGCCATGCTCAAGGCCATCATCGCCGATCCTTCGCCCGGCCCGTCGGTCAAAGCATCGGCCGAGATTCATTTTCAGCCGGGCTTGGGGCTGACCGGTGAATTGCGTGCGCGGCTGTTGCACAAGCTCGAAGCGGCCTACGACACGCGGATGGCCGCCTGGGGCCAGGACCAGAAATATTTGAATTGCGACAATGTTGAATATTGCATGATGCACGCGAATGATCGGGCGGGAAATTATGAAAAAATGGCGCGCGACACCCTCGCGGCGCAATTACAGTTAATTGATCCGGTGTGGGGCGGAGTTTATCAGTATTCCACCGATGACGATTGGAAGCATCCGCATTTTGAAAAAATCATGCAGATGCAAGCGGGCGACATGCGCATTTACGCGCTGGCCTATGCTCTGTGGCCTGATCGGAAGACCTTGCGAGCCGCGCAGGCCATTGACCGTTACCTCGAAACTTTTCTGACCAGCCCGGAAGGGGCTTTTTACACCAGCCAGGACGCGGACCTTGTAGCCGGCCAGCACTCCGCCGCCTACTTCAAGCTCAACGACGCGACGCGGCGGGGCCTTGGAATTCCGCGTGTTGACAAACATATTTATTCCCGCGAAAACGGCTGGGCGATCGACGCGATAGCCACCCTCTACTGCGTGACGGAAGACACGAACCAACTGGCGCGAGCTGTCCGCGCGGCGGAATGGATCCTGGCCAATCGCTCACTGCCCAGTGGCGGCTTCCGACATGATGCCCAAGATGCGGTTGGCCCTTATCTGGGGGACACGCTGGCGATGACCCGCGCCTTCCTCACTCTCTACGAAGTCACCGCGCAACGACGCTGGCTGGAGCATTCGGAAGCGGCCTTTCAATTCATGATCAAAACATTTGCTGGCCATCCGGGATTCGTTACCGCCGAGACGGATTCGGAAAGCGTGCTTCCGCCGCGCCCGCAATACGATGAGAATGTGGCGATGGGGCGGTTGGGCAACCTTCTTTTCCATTACACCGGCAACGCGGACTATCGGACTGCAGCGGAAAATGCTCTGCGCTGGATCGCCGCGCCGGAAATCGGGGGCAAGCGCTTTTCCGATGTGGGCGGTGTTTTGCTGGCGGATGAGGAATTAAATACCGAACCTGTGCATTTGACAATTGTCGGCAACAAACAGGATGGAATGGCGCAATCATTGTGGAAAACGGCGTTGAAATATCCGGCGGGCTATAAACGCGTCGAATGGTTTGACCCGGCGGAAGGTCCGCTGCCAAATTCGGATGTGACCTATCCATCCTTCCCCCATGCAGCGGCTTTCATCTGCACTCGGGGGAGTTGCTCCGTGCCCATCAGGGATGCGGCGGCTTTGGAGAAGCGCATGGGAGAGATGGTTAAATGAAAGGCCCTTCCGGCTGGCGAAGGCCGAAAGGGCTTGAAACAACAGCATTGCAGTTGGTAACGGTTCAATTGTCCCACTTATGGCGCAACATACCCGTAGTCGTGCCACTGAGTATTCGCGGCCGTCTGTGCAGGCGCAGGCGCGGCGGGCGCCGCAGCAGGCAATGGGCTAACGCGATTGGCCACTAGCACACCGTCTGCATTGTCATACTTTAACTCCACCCGTTCGCCCACTTGCAGGGAACTCAAACTCGCGCCCAATTTGTCGTTGATGACAATGGGGCAATTGTCAGCGAGGCTGAACATCTTTTCACCGTGGCCGTCTGTAACCTTGACTATCCGCGAGGCGGGATCAATGGCCGCAATCGTGCCCATAAATGTCGAACTGTTCTCGACGATGCGGCGCGCCACTTTTGCGCCATTCGCGGGTTCATACACGACATAGACGGCGTCCCCGATTTGCAGGTTGTTCAATCTGGGCATTTTGTTGTCCTTGATGACCAGGGCGCAATTCGGAGCTAGGGTGAACTCCCGAGTCATCAAACCGTGCCTGACGAGGAGCGTTCCCGTCGCCGGATCAATTGCCGCGATATGGCCTGTCATCCCCAAGTCATGCTGGGCAATCCCCTTGGCAATCAGCACGCCGTTGTCATCCTCGTAGCGGATGTCCACCTGCTGCCCTGGCCGAAGGTCCGCCAGCGAGGCAACCGCTTTGTCCTGAAGAGACACCCTGCAGTCACTGGCCATGTCGAAGTGCCTTGGAAAAAGGAACCCTCTCACTGAGATGGTCTTGTCCCCTGTATTAACGGCCGTCACACTGCCCTTGAAGATTTTATTTCGTTGAGCGTGAGTGGCGTTGCAGGTCGTGTTGTCTGATGAATACGAATCGCCCAGAGCCTGGCTGGCACAGCCCAACCCCAAAAGCGCTCCGGCGATTGTCGCTGCGGTATATATTCCCATCGTTTTCATTTTCTTCCTTTCGTTATCCGGTCGAATTGCCGGTATGGTTCTAACATGCAAGTTCCATACCGTCCAAAAAATGGCTTAAAAACGGCCTGTTTTAGGCCACTATTAAGGAATTCCAGGCGACGGGCGGGAAATCGGTGGCACAATTGGAACCACCGGTGGCATGGAAACGACCAGCTATTTATTCCCGTCGTTCTGCGCGGGATGAATTCCCAGTTGCGCGAGTGTCTCGCGCATTTTCAGCCGGGTCACGCCCAGCCAGCGGGCGGCTTTGGCTTGATTGCCATGGGCCAGGCGGATGGCCTGGCTGAATAACTCCCGCTCCAGGCCCGAAATCATGTGCGCATAGGCGTCGTGAATTTCGCCGCGTTGCGCCCGCGCTAGCAACTCCGCAACATACGCAGCGTGGCTTTGTTCAGTGCTGGCGGGTTGGGCCGACCTCGTCATGACCTGCTGGGCGTGTTCAAGACTGATGGCAAAAGGCTTGGCCAGTAACAACGTCTGGCGCACCACATTCTCCAACTCGCGAACGTTGCCGGGCCAGGGCTGATTTTGCAGGAACTCAATGGCTTCGGGCTGCACGGACGGCGCTTCCAGCCCGAGTTCCCTGGCATAGCGCTGGATGAAATATTTTGCCAGGGACGGAATGTCTTCAGCGCGTTTGGCCAAAGGCGGCAGCACGATAGTCACGACACTCAGGCGGTAGAACAAATCCTCCCTAAACTCCTTTTCCTGAATGGCCCCTTCCAGATCGCGATGGGTCGCGGACAGCACCCGCACATCAACGGGGACATCGGTTTCGCTGCCCAGCCGCTGGATGCAACGTTCCTGGAGCACGCGCAGCAGCTTGCCCTGCGTGTTTGCATTCAAGTCGCCGATTTCATCCAGAAAAAGGGTGCCGCCGTGGGCTTGCTCAAAGCGGCCAATGCGCCGCGCTTGCGCCCCGGTGAACGCGCCGCGTTCGTGTCCGAAAAGTTCGCTCTCCAGCAACGCATCCGGGATGGCGGCGCAGTTGACGGCGATGAACGGCTTGTCCGCGCGATTGCTGTGCTGATAAATGGCGCGGGCGATGAGTTCCTTGCCCGTGCCCGTCGCGCCGCGAATGAGAACGGTGGCGGAGGTCGCGGCCACGCGGCCGATTTCCTTGTAGATCGACTGCATGGCGCGGCTGTTGCCGATGATGGCCGAGCGGTCGAGGCGGGCCTCGCCCAAGTCAATCGGTTCCGACATGAGCCGGCTGCTTGCCACGGCTGAGGCGATCAAATCCAACAGTTCATCGGCTTCAAACGGTTTGAGCAGGTATTCGCACGCGCCCAACTTGGTCGCCTCAATGGCCGTTTCGGTGGTGCCATGGGCGGTCATCAAAATAATCGGCTGCTTTGGTTTGGCGGCGTGCAGTTGGGCGACCAGTTCCAAGCCGGTCAAACCCGGCAATCTTAAATCTGTGACGACGACATTGTATTCATTTTGCCGGGCTCGTGCCAGGCCATCGTCGCCGCGAGCGGCGGTGTCCACCTCGTATCCTTCCTCGCGGAGCACTTTCTGCAAGGAGGTTGCGATGCTGGCGTCGTCTTCTATGAGCAATATTTTAGGTTTCATGGTTTTCGGATTGGGGCAGAACGACACGGAAGGTCGTGCCGCGATTTTGCGCGGTTTGATACTGGAGCTTGCCGCCGTGTTTTTCAACAATGCGGGCGGCGATGGGCAGGCCCAGTCCCGTCCCGCCCTCCTTGGTGGTAAAGAACGGGTCGAACAGGCGCTTCTGCACTTCGGGCGGGATGCCTTTGCCGGTATCGGCCACTTCCAAAACCACCGTGGCAGTCGCTCCTTTGCGCGCGGGGCCAGACTGGCTGTAAACGCGCAACGTGATCACGCCATCGCGGGCTATGCTGTCCGCCGAATTTTGAATGAGGTTGATCAGCGCTTGCTTGATCTGCTGGGCGTCCGCCCGCACCCAAACCGGATCGGACGCCTCCAGCCTCAATGTAATCCCGGATTTTTCCACCTGGGGCCGCAAGAGTTCGTGCACTTCCTCCAGGATGCGTTGCGCGGGCAGCGTGATCAATTCTGGCTCGGAAGGCCGCGCGAATTGCAGAAAGTCCTTCACGATCCGCTCAAGACGGCTGATTTCGCCGGTGATCACGCCAGCATCTTCCTGAGCGGCGGCGGGCAGGGACTTTTTCAGGCTGAAAAGACGAAATTTAATGGCGGTGAGCGGATTGCGGATTTCGTGCGCGACCCCGGCGGCCAGCACCCCCAGAGAGGCGAGCTTCTCCTGGCGCGCAATGATGGCGTGGCTTTCGGTCAGACTGAGGCGGAGCGGGGCAATCATGCCGCGATAAATGAAAAACAAAAGCGCCGCGGCCAGGGCGAGCAGCAGCATCGCGGAAATTTGGAGAAGCTGCTGAAAGCCGGACAAGGTCCGGTTCGACTCCTTGAGAAAGTTGTAGAAGTCCGAACGTTGATCGTCAACAAATTTATCGCACAAGGCCAACAATTGGTCATACTGCTTCTGGACTTTCTCATAACTGTCCCGAAAATCCTTGACCGGGGTGAAACTCCACCGGGCGCGATTGGCTTCCAGCACTTTTGCGCTTTCGGCCATATAATCATGGTAGGCCGCCCGGATCTGTCGAAAAAAATCGCGCTCCAAGGCCGTGTCCGCTTTGGCGCTGTCGCTGTCCAGGCGCTGTTCGAAAGTCCGCGTTCCGCTGCGAAAGGCATCCGCCTCGTTGGTATCGCCGCGCAACCGGTAACGCAGCAAAATATCGTTGAGGCGCTCAATGTCGTTGCGCATCCGCACGCCCATGTAAAAGCTGTCCGGCTTCAAGCCGGCGAATTCCGTCTGCAAACGCTCCATGCGTTCCCAGGCGGTGCGGCTGGCCCACATCACCAGTAGGGAACCGAGCAGGGCCGTCAGGATAAGGCCGGCCACGCGCAACTTGGTCGTCGGGCCGTTCCCGGTGACATTCGGGAAACCACTGGTGGAATGAATTGTTCCATTCATCGTCTTCGTTTTCCTTGGGGCCCCTCCCTGACACCTCATTTCCCCCGAAATCTACCGGCCGTTTCAGTTGGCACGGGAACCGCTACCTCAATGAGCCATGATAACGGCGCACGACACAATCTATCACGGGTCCAATATGAATGGCAAACCAGTCCATAACGACGGGGACGGCCAATCGGCCAAATCTCTGAAAAAGAAAATACTGATTGTGGATGACGATGCTTCTGTTCGGAACTCCATAGGCAACGTCCTGCGGGAAGCGGGCTACGACGTGTTGCAGTCGGGAGACGGACAGGAGGCGCTGGCAAAATTTGACGCCAGAGAGATCGACTTGCTGATGCTGGACCTCAACCTGCCGAACAAGAGCGGGTGGGACACGTTTGAAGGTTTCACCAGCAGAAACCCCACGCTGCCGACCATCATCATTACGGGCCAATCACGACAATCCCAAATGGCGATGGCGGCAGGCGCGGGCGCTTTGATGGAAAAACCCCTGGACGTTTCCGAACTTCTACAAACCATGCAGGAATTGTTGACAGAGCCGGAGGAGGCCCGCCTGCGGCGCATGTCCGGTTACAGCAAGGACGGCCGGTTTGTCTCGCGATACATCCGGCCCAGGAAATGAAGCTTACTTTGGAGCCAGCGACTTGAGATACGCGAGCATGGAGGCCAGGTCCTCGGGGGTGGACCGATCAAAGAGGCCTTCGGGCATCACTGAAGTTTTGCGGGTGCCGCGCCGGACGATGTCTTTTTTCGGAATAACGACGGGCCCAGCCAGATTGCGCAGTTCCAGGTTGTCCCCAGACTCGCGAACGATAAAGCCTTCGTAGTCCGTGCCATCCCGGGTTTTCACGGTGGCGGTGGTGAAGCCTTGGGCAATTTTGACGCTGGGCCGGAGGATCGATTCGATAATTTCAGGCGGACCGTAGCGCGCCGTGATATCGCCCAGGAACGGGCCTTTAAGTGGCTCATTTTTGGCGATGGTGTGGCATTTGATGCAGGCCAGCGTTTCAAACAACTGCGCGCCGCGCCGTGGATCCCCGCTCATATTCGTCACTTTCTGCACCACATCGGCGTAGGCGATTTTGGAAATGAGATTGCACGGGTTGGCCGATTGACTCGGTGCCGCCGGCTCCAGTTGTTGATTGACAGCAGCCGCCAGGGCGGCAATTTCGTGATTGGTATTGTTCAAAAAAGAGCGGACCTGACCGGTGTAATTGGTGGCATGGGTTTCGCCAATGGCCTGGAGAAGGCCGGCCAGGTGCGCTTGTTCCGACCAGCCATTATCGATAATTTGCCGCGCCGCGCCGGCGTCGGCTTTGGGACTGTTCGCGTTGCCGGCGATGTTGAGCAACACGGCATAGCCGAGTTCCTGTTCGTTCGGAAATCCCGTTTCGATCATTCCGTCAAATGTCCCGGCGAGTTTCGCGTGGCGTTCGTCATTGATGAACTCGGCGCGCAACGGCTTGATGACCACATCGTCTCCGAGCAAGGCCACCACGTCAAAAGCGACTTCGCCGACTTCCTTCTGCTCACTGCCCTTTTCCAATCCGTGAAACGCCGCGATACGCAAGGCCGGGTCTTCCTTCGTGTCGCGAACAATTCCCGCCAGAAACGAAATAGTTTCCCTTGAATAAGGGGTGTGTTGGGTCAAGACACCGATGACCAGCGGCCTCAGGCTGGGTTGATCGGCGGCGGCCCGAATGAACACGAGAGCCAGGTTGGGAAAATCGAGTTTGTGCCGTTTCAACTCGGTAAGCAGGGAGACCAGGGTGACGCCATCGGCCAGGGCCGCCTGATCTTGGAGTTCGGCGGCTATTGCGGCGCTTTTTTCCCAAGTGACCGGTTTGAAATACGGGCCGCTCGTGTCCGGACGCGTTCCCCACCACGAGCCGTCATAATCCGCTTCCCGATAATAAAGCCGGCACAACGCCTGCAAAATCAGTTGCCGCGTGGCCGGTTCCTGGTTGAAATTCATTTCGCGAATCAAACCGTCCACCACCGGCGGCTCGTGCAGGTTGCGCAGAACGCGCATCGCGCCGGGAACCAACGCGGCATTATTTTGCCGCAACGCCTTCAAACAAACATCGGCAGCATCCAGGGAAACCAGCGCGCGAAAGGCCACGTGAGAAATCGCCGGGTCGGCGTCAGCCGTCAAAGGGAGAATTTCCGCGGCGGCGGCGGCGCGGCCCAGCCGGTTGAGTGCAATGACCGCCTGAAGACGGACCAAGGGATTCGTGTCGCTCAAGGCCCCGGTAAAAAATTGAGTCGGCACATCAGCCGCTTCGTCCTTTCGATCGGCCAAAGCGCGCACGGCGCAAGGACGAACCGTGTCCTTTCTCGCCAATTGCAACAAATCGGCTTGCGCCGCGACGCCGAATAATTGTTTCAAAGTGAATATGGCGGCGACGCGGACGGCAAGGCTGTTATTGCCGGACAGGGCGAGTTTATACAGGCCCTTGTGAAACAGGACGCTCGGCCCGCGGCGCAAAATCTCGCGCTGAATGTGCAGACGCCACACCGCGCTGGGCGAAGCCAGATATTTAAGAAGCTGGGCGTCGGACGTTTTCTTTAAATCCGGGAACGGCGCCGATTTGTAGTCCGAAGGCCGGGCGCGCAGGATGTAGCCGACATTCGGGCCGACGTAGTTGAAGGTCGCCCCAGCCCAACTGGCCACGTAGATGTTTCCTTCGCCATCCGCGTCGATGCCGGTTGGGCGGGGTAGGTGAATAAACGGGACTTTGCCGGCCTTGAAACTGGCGCCATCCGGCTGCAGCGGATGCCGGGTGACGCTGTCCCATCCCCATTGACAACAATAAAGAGCGTGGCCCAGATCGCCGGGAAACCCCGGTTCTTCAAGGAAGAGAGCGCCCGTCGGCGCGCCGCCGCCGTAATCGACCATGGTCGCCACCATTTCGTCGGAGAAATTGCGGAAGAGCGAGGGATAACCGTAATGGGCCGTGGGAATCATGTGGCTCAGGCGCACGTTCCAATCGTCGCCGTCGTTGCTGTTGTCGCAGGTGAAAAGATTCAGATACGGATCAATGGCCACGTCGTAAATGTTGCGCGTGCCCTGGGCCACGATTTCCAGCCCGGTGCCGTCGGGCCGCACCCGCACGATGCCGCCGCCGTGGACTTGAATGGTCGCGCCGTCCTTGCCCACCGCGTGCAAAGCGCCGTAATCGCCCAACGCGATGTAAAGCCAGCCGTCAATGCCCATGCGCACGCCGTTGCAAGTGTGGTCGGCCCCCCGGAAAGTCAGGTCGTGGGCCAGCCCGCGCACCAGCACTTCGGAGCGGTTGGCCGTGCCGCTGCCGGTGTCGTCGTGAAACGCCTCCAGCAGGGGCGGGTGCATGACGTAAAGGGTGTTGTTGTCAAACACAATTCCGCGCGGGCTGTCCATGCGGGCGAAAACGTTGAACTGGTCGGCCACGCCATCCCCCTTGGTGTCGCGACAGCGCACCACCCAGCCGTGATTGCTGTCCCGGTCGATCGAGCCATTTTGATCGACCCCCACAAAAACCTCGCCGGTGGGCGCGGCGGCGATGCAGGTGGGATAACTGACGTCCGGCGGCCCCGCAAAATAAGTGCCGTCAAATCCGGCCGGCACTTTGACCTCGGGCATCCGAGGATCCACTTCCTGGGCAGTTGATTCCACCAGTTTTTTCCCCCACACCTGGACTTCGGAAAAACTGGCCCACATATTCGGCGCCGCCTGGGTCACCGTGATGCGGACATAACGGACGTTGCCGGCGGCAAACTTGTGGGCATCCACTTGGGGGCGGGCCTGGTCTCTGTTCTCTTCTGCGAAGGTGCGCCAGGATTGGCCGTCGGCGGAGCCCTGGATTTTATATTGATAAGCCCCTCTCTCTTTTTCCCATGTGATCTGGCAACCGGTGATTTCCTCGGGCTTTTGCAAATCCACCTGCCACCAATAGCCTCCCCCACCGCCGGGAGCGCACCAGCGCGTTTGTGGATCGTCATTCACGGCCTGTCCCGGTTCATGGCCGTCCTGGGAGGCCGAGGCGGTGGCGGGTTTGAACAAGGCCAGATTGATCGGGGTGCGTTTCACCCCGGCGTGCGGCGCGCCCGGCGCCAGCACGCGCCGCGCCGGCTTGAGATAATCGGCATTCAATTTGTTGACAGACCAGAGCAATCCGCGCGTGACGAGATCGAGGTAACGCGGGTCGTTGACCGTTTCGTTATTGTGGCCAAGGGTGGTGCTGAAAACCCGGGTGCCATGATAATCGTTGGCCCAGGCCACGACGTTGTTGTCGTTGCCCTGCCGGCCATAAACCAGCGGGGTGATCGTCGGATAGACCTTGATATTGTTATAGAGTTCCTCGTGGATGGTTGTCCAGTTGGTCATGCCTTTGGTGATGGGATGGTCCGGATTGACAAAATCGAGCGCGATGGGAAGCTGCGCCCCGTGGGCGCGGGTGTCGAGGCCGGTGAATTCAAACCAGTCCTTGAAATTATCGAAACTGACGCGGTAACAGTGCATGGCGCAATGCAGGTTGACGGCGGGCAGCCCCTCCCGATGCGGCTTGAGAATGCCTTCCACGAAGTCCTTGTCCTTGACGTCCGCGCAACATTCATCATGGACAACCACGTCGTAACCCTTGGCCCAATCAGGGTTGCTATAGATGCTCATCTTATGGGTGGTGGAGCCGTCGCCCTCGTGGACAATGGTCCATTGCACGTTGGCCCGCGCGGAAATTCCCGCGGTCAAAATATATTGTTGATGGGCGTAGTCGTGGCAACAACCGCCGCAGACCAGCAGGGCGTGAATCGGTTTGGCCTCATCGGCCCCAAGCACGGAGCGCGGCGCGACGATAGCCAGCAGCGACAAAACGACGGGAAGGAATTTCAAAGCCATTAAGAGTCGGACGTTTGGCGGACGATATTATTTAATAAAACAATGGCAATGCCGTGCCCTAATCCGTCCTCGCTTCGTCGTGAAGCTGGACGTCTCCCGTGGTGATATCCGCCACCGTGTCACTCTCGTGCTGGGGGCCGGTGACCGTGACTTCGCCCACCTTAAGCCCGTTGTGGTAAATATTCAGTCGCCGGCCCGCTGCCGGCATGGGACCGGGCGGAAAAGTGATGACCACGAAACGGGCTTCCGTATTGACCATCGCCACCTGTCCCGCCATCTGCAAATCGGGCTTGATGACCGGTTTGGCGGTGGGACTGGACTGCTGAATCACGATGGCCGGAGCGGACTGCGGCGCGGGTTTGTGATGAAAGCAACCGGTCAGCAACAAGGTCGCGGCAAATAATCCAAGTCCACTCACAATTCTCATGCCTATAGTAAAGTCAGAACGGCCCGAATCGTCAAGCGGTCACTGTCAATAAAGTGGCTGGGCAGCGTCGTGCGGCGGCTATTTTTTGGGACGCGCGGCTAGTCGGGCTTGGATTTTTTCCAGGCGCTGGTTCCAATCCTTCCACGATTCCTCCCAGTATTCTCCTGCAAACTCCTTGCGTGCCGCCGGCAAGATCGCCCGCAGTTTTTCCAGGGCGCTGGACGCGGCGCTGGGTTCATTCCATGAGAAATAGGATTCGATGAGGTTCAAATGGTTCTCGGGAAAATTGGGATATAATTCAACGGCACGCACCAAATGCTGGCGCGCTTTACCGGTGTCGCCCAGGCTGACTGGCCAGCCGGGGGCGTCCCGATACAGCAAACCGACAAATCTGTCCGGACCAGCATAATCCATTTTTTCATCAAGGGCGAGAGCGGTCTTCCATTCCGTTTCCATCTGGCCCAGGAGCGGCAAGGCCCCCAGCAACTTGGTTCGGGCCAATTGGGCCAGGTTCATGGCCAGATAATAATGCCCGGCGGCGAGGCGCGGCTGGCGGGCGATTACTTTTCGGCAGGCAGCCATGCCTTCATTGGCCAGTCTGGCCCGCTCGGCGTTGTCGCGCGAGAATTCGGCGCGGTCAAAGCAAGCGCGGCCAAATTGCCAGGCCGCTTCGTCGTCATTGGGATTGGATTCATAGCGGTGGAGCGCGGCATCATAGTTTCGTTGGATGATGGCCGGAACATCCGGCGGGGCGGAATGGGCGATAAACAGCGCCATTCCAGCCAGCGTCATGCAAAACCATACTAGGACACGAATGGCCCTTCTCGAGCAACTCCTGATTTTCATGGTAATTAACCCTGATCTCCTTTGTTGGATTAGGACGAAGATTAAGAGTTGCAGCCGGAAACCGCCACCCAAAAAAAATCTGCGTTTGATTCCGGGCTTTTTCGGGCTTAGTGTGAGGTATGAAAACAATACACCAAAGCCATGGGAAAATATCAGAACATTTCAACGGCTTGGGCACGGTGACGAGAGACATGGTCGTGAAGCGCGCCCGTGAAATTGCTCTCATTAATGGCCGCGGGCCGAATCACTTCAACCAGGACGATTTTATGGAGGCGAAACGCGAATTGACCGGCGCCACTCCCGATACCGACAGCGAGGCTGAGGAGGAGACGGTGGCGGGGTTGGTCACGTGGGACGAACCCCCCGACGCCGCAGGCCATCCGGTCCCAAGGGAGGAGCTGGAAGATGAACAAAACTGGCCCGCGCAATTAGCTGAGGAAGGAATAGTCGAAGCCGAGCATGAACAAATGGTTGAAGGAGTCCGGAATCCTCATAATCAGGAATAACGCACAGTGAACTTTCAATTCCAAAACCGGGCGGAGGCCGGCCGGTTTTTGGCCGGCAAATTGGAAGCGTATGCCGGCCGGCCGGACGTGGTTGTTTTAGGCTTGCCCCGGGGCGGCATCCCCGTGGCCTTTGAAGTAGCCATGCGATTGCAGACGCCACTCTTTGCTTTCTTAGTCCGGAAATTGGGCGTGCCCGGACATGAGGAACTTGGCATGGGCGCGATTGCCAGCGGGGGTGTTTGTTTCCTGAACGCTCCCTTGATCAAATCACTGGGCATTTCGCGGCGGATGATTGACGAAGTCATCGCGCGCGAGGCCCGCGAATTGGAACGGCGCGAACAGGCCTTTTGTGTTGGACGGATGCCGGAACTGCGCGACCGCGTTGTTATTCTAATCGACGACGGCCTGGCCACAGGCGCGTCGATGCGGGCGGCGGTGATTGCGGTCCGGGAACATCATCCGGCGCGGATCGTCGTGGCGGTGCCCGTTGCAGCGGCGGAAATCTACCGGGAATTCGAGCGGGAAGTGGACGAGGTCGTCTGCGTGCAGACGCCGGAACGACTGGAAGGGGTGGGGCAATGGTATGAAGATTTTTCACAAACAACCGACGAGGAGGTTCGGGAGTTGTTGGACGAGGGATCCCAATTCCGGCCGGTCGGGCCGGAGCAAAGGCTCTTACAGGAGGAGTTATGAAAGACTTGAACGACCTTGAAACGCGCGTCGCGGTCCCCAGTGGGGGCGTTTCCCTGGAAGGCGATTTGGTCCTGCCGGAGGGAGCACAAGGCATCGTGCTCTTTGCCCACGGCAGCGGCAGCAGCCGCCACAGCCCCCGGAATCGGTCTGTGGCCGCGGCATTGCGGGAAGGGAATTTGGGGACGTTGCTCTTTGACCTGCTTTCGCCAGACGAAGAAGTGATCGATCTGCAAACGACGCATCTGCGTTTTGACATCGCGCTGCTCGCCGAAAGATTGATTCACGCAATAGACTGGATGACGCGCCAGGAACCGGAATTGCCAATAGGCCTGTTCGGATCGAGCACCGGGGCCGGTGCGGCGTTGCTGGCGGCGGCGCAACGACCCGAGCGAGTGGACGCGGTAGTTTCCCGCGGAGGACGCCCAGACCTGGCCCGGTCGGCGTTGCGGCAGGTGGAAGCCCCGACCTTGTTAATCGTCGGGCAACGGGACACGCCGGTTATTGAATTGAACCGGTTGGCGATGGAGGAATTACGATGCAAAAAGAAACTGGAAATTGTGTCGCGAGCCACCCACTTGTTCGAAGAACCCGGCGCGATCGAGGAAGTCTCGCGCCTCGCACGGAATTGGTTTAACGCGTATTTGGGGGCCGCGTCCCCTCGGGAACGGCCCGCCATGAGGATTTCAGAAGGGCTGTAAGCCGAATTTTGTCTACCCCGATAAAATCGAGGGAGAGAATCATTTGTCTCAGCAGCCAGTACCCGAAACCTGTTCCGCAGAACGGAACACGGAGCGAGCCGCCCCTCGGTTTCCTATTTGGCCTTGCACCCGATGGGGTTTTCCGTGCCCTGCCGATTGCTCGCCAGGCGGTGGGCTCTTACCCCACCTTTTCACCCTTACCCCGCCCTTGCGGACGAGGCGGTCTATTTTCTGTGGCACTGTCCGTCGAAATGTTTTGAAGCATTTCGCCCGCGTCTATCCCCGAAACTTTCGGGGTTACGCGGCATCGCGCCCTCCGGTGTTCGGACTTTCCTCCTCCGTCCCTTGCAGAACGAAAGCGATTCTCCGCCCTTCCGAAATCAAAAGGAATGTAGCGCGTAGGAAGGAAAATGACAAGACGGGTAATTATTTACTCCGCGACCGCCAAATCCATGTCACGCGTCCAGTATAAAATACGGCCACAGTTGGGGCAGGTGACCAGTTCGCGGCCAGCCTGGCAAGCCACCACCAGTTGCACGGGAAATTTCATGTGGCAACCCCCGCAAACTCCGTGCTGTATCCCCACCACTACGCTGTCGCCCTTGTTACGCAGCAATCTTTCGTAGCGTTTCAAAATCGGTTCATCCACGCCGCCGGTCAATTGCTCGCGATTAGATTCCAATTCCGCCAGCTCGATTTTCAGGGTCTCTTCCCGCGCGGTGAGTTCCTTTAACTGGCCTTCAGTCAATTTGACGGCTTCCTCCGCTTCGCGGCCCGCCAGCAGAACTTGCTTTTGCAGTGTTTCAGCCTGTTCCATCAATTCCAATTGCTGATCTTCCAGCCGGGAGATGCCTTCGCGGCACGTTTCAATTTCATGGGCCAGGGCGCGATATTCCTCGTTCTTTTTGGTTTGAAACTGTTGCAGGGAATATTTTTCGATCTGCTGCTTTTTCGAATCGGCTTCCAACTCCAGCTTTTTGCGCTCCGTTTCAACCAGCTTGATCTTCATTTTGACCGTCTCCAAACCGGCCTTGGCCCCGCTGGCCTTGTCTTGCAGCATCTGACGCTCCGGCGCCATGCGCGCCAGTTCGTCCTTGACGCGCATCAGGCGGCGATCCCTGTCTTGCAAAGTGAGGAGTTTCTCGATTACATCTTGCATGGTTGCATCCATCACCGTAAATGTTAGCTGTCCGCCAGCGGCAAGTCAATGCGGATGCTGGCGGACATTAAAATATTTTTCGCAATCAACGTTCAAAAGTGCGATGGTTTCCCCGTGAGTATTATGCACCGGTTTAAAGTTGGGTTATGCGGTCTGGCGGCAGTTGCCTGGATGGGCGGCGCGCAAGTTCAGGCCCTTGACTCTCCCGCCCTGAACCTGGCCCGCCAGCTTAACGACGCCTTCATCGAGGTTGCGGACAAAGTTTCCACGGCGGTAGTCGTGATCGAGGTGACGGAAAAGCCCAGCGACACGGACGACGAACAGTCCTGGTGGGACTTGCTCCCGCCCGAAGACCGTCCGCGCCACCGCCATCACAGACCCGGCTCCCGTTCGCATCCGATTCTCGGGGAAGGCTCGGGCGTTATTATTTCGGCGGACGGTTACATTTTGACGAATAATCACGTCGTCGAAAATACGGAGAAAATACAAGTGCGGTTCAAGGACGGACGGGTTTATGACGCGGAAATAAAAGGGACCGACCCGGAATCCGACATCGCTGTGATCAAAATCAAGGCCACCGGCCTCACCCCGGCCAAGCTGGGAGATTCCGACAGCACGCGGGTGGGGGAATTTGTCCTGGCCGTCGGCGCTCCATTTGCCCTTAGCTATAGCGTGACCTTCGGCCACGTCAGCGCCAAAGGACGGGTTTTTGAAGACATGGGTCAGTTCTCCGACCAGGATTTCATCCAGACCGACGCCAGCATCAATCCCGGCAACAGTGGCGGCCCGCTGGTCAATCTTTACGGCGAAGTCATCGCCATCAACACCATGATCGAAGGGATAAACACTGGCATTGGCTTTGCCGTCCCAATTAACCTGGCCAAACGAGTCAAGGACCACTTGATTGCCGAGGGAAAATTCACCCGCTCTTGGATCGGCATCCGGTTCAAGGAACTGAAAGATTTCGACGCCTACAAACAGCTCAACCAACAATTATCCCCCGACGCCGAAAACGGCATGTTGGTCACGGACATCATAACAGACGGTCCGGCCTCAAAATCCGGTTTGCAGACCGGCGACGTGATTGTTTCTGTGCAAGGCAAGACGATTGAAACAACGCGCCAGCTTAGGGACGCCATCGCCCCGGAAAGGCCCGGTCGTATTTTGACGCTCAATGTTGTCCGGGCCAACGAACATCTGATGATCAAAGTTCAGACCGCGCCGGCCCCCACCGGCGACGACGTGGCTGAAGCCCGACAAAAGCCCGACTCAGGAGCAGTCGAGCCTGCGGCCTTTGGCCTGACCATTGAGCCGTTGACGAAGGAGTTGGCCGACCATTACGGAGTCGAGGCCGGCGCGGCCGGAGTTGTGGTGACGGCGGTGGAACATGATTCGCCCGCCAACGAAGAAGGCATCCAACCGGGCGACGTCATCACGCAAATCAACCGCCAGCGCGTGTCTAATCTCAAGCAATTTCGCCAGGCGCTAAAAGCTGGGGATGCGAAAAAGGGCATCATGGTCGATTTGATCAGCAAAGGATCGAGCCGATTAGTCATTTTGCAAGACAGCGCCCGGTAGTATCTGCCATTTAATGACCACGATGCAGCCCGAACAAGGCTGTGAATCGCAAGAAGCGCGGGATTGATACATAGCTCCGGAAAATCGGCAACACGGCAACAAGTCCTTACAGTCAACGACTTAACCGGCAACACAAAAAGCTACACGGCGGCAACATGTAGCTCCTTTTCCCGGATTCGGATCCCAAGACCCCTTTCCACTGAATGAGTGCCCTGCCGATATTTAAAATGTCAAAGAACCATCCCCATCGTCCAGACGCGCCTTGCGGTGGAACGGTACGACCTCGAATTATTTTTATGTTTTAGCTTAATTTACCCGTAATTACCGCGAAATCCCCGG
>Ga0182024_10003720_pt1 | contig 35984 bp, 29 predicted proteins | sample P32metaG_FD_120480 | JGI IMG/M metagenome (GOLD analysis project Ga0182024, IMG submission 120480) | Permafrost microbial communities from Stordalen Mire, Sweden - P3-2 metaG (Illumina Assembly) | ecosystem: Environmental > Terrestrial > Soil > Wetlands > Permafrost | place: Sweden: Stordalen...
GTGGCCATCGCCTGACCGCTTTGCAGTGTGATCCATGAGGCTCACACTGCAAAGCTACTTCAACCGAACGACCTTCCTAACTTCCAATGAAGATCGAAAGTGCGAAAAACTCTGGACACTACCGAAACAGGACTTCTGGCGATCGTTGCTGGCGCAATCTCCACGCAACAACCAAAAAGAGAAGTGCGGATAGGATAGCTGTCAGCAGTAAAGTATTGGCACCTAAGCCTAACGTCCATACGATTCCGCGTATGTTGGGCATTGCGCTCGCCTCGCTGGAAGCTAACCTGCCCGAGCCAGAAGCAGCTGCTTGCCAAAGCCCTGCCATCTCGCGAAGTCCTCGGAGCCCTGCGATCGTAATGCTAATGACAAGAACTGACGCACTGCCTCCAAGAAAGCCCTGCAGGAAGCGATGACCACGCCGCCAAATGAGTATTGCGGCTAAGGGAAGAATCAGTTGGGGCTTAAGCATGGCGGCGGCAATGAGAAAATCGGCAGGCCGATCCCTCTCCCGGCACAAAAACATAAGTGAGGACGAGAAGAGGAGAAGAACGAGTATCGAATCCTGTCCTTGATAGAGCGTGACTACAACGGGGAAAAATCCGACAGCGAGCAAGAAGACGTGAAGCCTAACTACGTTGAATATGTCCGCCAAAAACCGAGTTGAACAAACCAACATACAACCGGACACGATGCGCCAAATCCATAACGCAAGCTTCATCGGCAGGAATGCGAGAGGTACGAAAAGCAGTGACTCGTACGGTAAATGCATGAAGGGTAACAGTCCAGGCCTTCCGAGGACTCGGTGCTGGAATTCAAGCTGAGTCTGTGGATTGAACATCGAAGCGGAGTATCCTTCGATGATCAAGCCTCCGGCTGTGTAGAGGCCCGAGAAATCAAGATAGTTTGGGTTCCCATTCCTCGCGGCAAGAAGAAAAAAAGTAATGTTAGCGACTCCAATGCACATTATGAGAACGAGAGCATCGGTTGAAAAAGACCATCTCGCGTTTTCATTCGATGGATTCATTTCACTCAATTGTCGCTTCATAATGGACGGCACGATAGCCTTCTGGCTCATGCGTCTTCTTGCACCCCGGCTGAAAAGAGTCGAGGCAAAGTGTAATAACTACCACTGGGAAATTCGCTTAATTGCTATCTGCTCAATAGATTGTACTTAAGGATGCACCACAATGCCCTAATCCCATCGCGCCAGCCGATTTTCTTTCCCTCTGCGTAGGTGCGGCCGTTGTACGAAATACCTACCTCGTAGATTCGTACCTTTGCTTTGGCGATCTTGGCCGTGATTTCTGGCTCGAAACCGAAGCGATTCTCCTGAATTCGAATCGCTTGAATTATCTCGCGACGAAACACTTTGTACCCTGTCTCCATGTCGGTGAGATTCAAGTCTGTCGCCATGTTCGAACACATGGTGAGAAAGTTGTTTCCAACCGAGTGCCAGAAATACAGGACGCGGTGGGCCCCGGCGCTTCCTAGAAACCGCGAACCAAAGACCACGTCTGCTTTGCCGGACAAGATCGGAGCAAGCAACAAGCAGTATTCAGTTGGATCGTATTCCAGGTCGGCATCCTGAATGACGACGATCTTGGAGGTAGCATGCGCGATGCCGGTGCGCAGTGCCGCTCCCTTACCCTGATTCACTTCGTGGCGAAATAGCTTGACCCGCGGCTCGCCCGCCGCCAATAACTGTAGTTGATCCCAGGTGCCATCGGTTGAGGAGTCATCGACAATTACCAACTCCTGCACCGGGCGTTGCGCGAGAACTACGCTGACAACGTCGGCCACGGTGGCGGCCTCGTTGTAGACCGGCATCACCGCAGTAAGACAGGGCTCAATATCATGGTTCGATGCCATTGTGGACATCGTAACATCCGGTGGGGTCAAGACAAGGACGCAGATTTGACAATGAATTACATATGTACCTTGGATGCTAGAGGTCCCGCCAATTTGAACCAAAGCCCAAGTCTGCGATTAGCGGGACAGATAGCTTCACAACGCCTTCCATCTCCCCACGGACCAGCTTCTCCACTTCTTCGGCCTCGTCGGCGGGTACTTCAAACAGTAACTCGTCGTGAACCTGCAAGACCATGCGCGTTCTAAGTCGTCGCTCTAAGAGCTTGCGGTCCAGCGCGATCATGGCTAGCTTGATGAGGTCGGCAGCCGTGCCCTGGAGGGGCGTATTAATGGCGGTGCGTTCTGCAAAGCCGCGGTGGTTGGGATTTCTGCTTTCGATGTCCGGAATTGGCCGCATTCGTCCGAACATTGTCCGTACGCTTCCTTCGCGTCGCGCTGCCTCAAGGGTCTTTTCGATGAATGCCTTCACTCCTTTGTAGCGCGCGAAATAGCGGTCAATGTAGGCGCGCGCTTCGGCCTGCGGAATTCCCAACTGTGCGGCTAGGCCGAAAGGCGAAATACCGTACACAATCCCGAAATTGACAGCTTTTGCGCGGTTGCGCGTTTCCTTGTCCATCGATTCTGCCGGGACACCGAAGACCTCACTAGCGGTGAGTGTATGAATGTCTTCATTATTGGCATAGGCCCGCACCAGGAGCGGATCGCCGCTGAAGTGAGCCAAGAGCCTCAGCTCGATCTGGGAGTAATCGGCGGAGAGCAACTGCATCCCAGGCGCGGCGATGAAGGCAGCGCGAATCTCGCGGCCCAGCTCTGTTCGAATGGGAATGTTTTGAAGGTTCGGATTGACCGAAGAGAGTCTTCCTGTTGCAGTGGCTGCTGCCTGGAAAGTGGTATGAACACGCGCCCCCTCGTCGGCTTGCAGAGGCAATGCGTCAATGTAATTTGATTTCAACTTAGCCAGATGTCGAAACTCGAGAACCAATCGTGGAACTTCGTGCGCTTCTGCCAATTGTTCCAGCACGTCCTGGGCTGTCGATACGACCTTACCTTTTCCGCGGACCATCGGAGAAGGTAAGCCCATATGCGTGAAGAGAACCTCTCCAAGTTGCTTGGGTGAGTTGATGTTGAATCGGCGTCCTGCGAGTTCGAAAATTCGCTCTCCCACCCGCTCCAGTTCGACCGCAAATCGCTTCGAGAGGCCATCGAGAGCACTCGTATCAATGCGCACGCCTGCTCGCTCCATCCGATAGAGCACCGGCGCCAAGGGGAGATCGATGTCGGTGTACACACGTGCCACTTCGCTTCGTTCGGCTTCTGCCCTGAGCGCTGGAACCAACGCATCGATCACCGCAGCTGCTGCCGGCAGCGTGGAGGGCTGCCCCTGGCCGTGACGGGCTGCGACGTCGGCGAGGGTTTGCGTTGTGTGTGTCGGATTCAACGCATAAGAGAGCAGCATCGAGTCATCTACTGCGCCTGCCAGCTCAATATCGAACCCGTGAAGCACATGGAGAGCCAGCTTCAGGTCATGGACCCGCTTGGGGACATTCGCATCTTGCAGCAGTGCACGTAGCTCTTGCGTGAGAGGGAGTTGAAGCGCCACGCCAGGTTCGGCGGAGACCCCAATATTGCACCGGGTCTTTTCTTCCGCCTTTTCGATTGCATCCAGCAGCGAAAGGGATTGCTGTGCGTTTTCGTCGGTCTCCTCCTCCAGGGGCTCAGCGGCATCGAGCGCGAACGCGAAACCATGCGCACGCGCCGTCTTGTAGAAAGCAGCAAGGTGCTCCGTATCCGGATCCTCGATAAGCTGAATTGGAGCTGCGGTGGTAGAGGGCTCAAGCTCCCGCAGCATCGAAGTGAATTCGAGCTCGGTGAACAGCTCGCGGCACGCTTCAATATCCGGCGGCAGTGTCGTCATCGCCTCCAGATCCAACTCGAGCGGCACATGGCAGTCAATAGTGACTAATTCTTTCGATAGCAACACAGCATCCCTATTTTGTTCGAGGCTCTCGCGGTAACTTTTCCGCTTGACCTCGCTCGCTCTGTCCAGGACGGCTTCCACGCTGCCGAATTGAACGATCAACTCGACGCTCCCCTTGTCGCCGATGCCTGGCGCACCAGGTATATTGTCGACCGAATCGCCGCGCAGGGCCATGACATCAACCACTTTCTCCGGTGGGACGCCCAGCGTTTCGAGAACCTTGGCGGGATCGAGGATGAGGTTATCCTTTTGCGGGTTAAGTACCTTCACTCGCGGCGTGACAAGCTGCATCATGTCTTTATCGCCGGAGACGATGAAGACTTCGTGCTCACGTTCGGCCGCTTCGCGCGCCAATGTACCGATCACGTCGTCGGCTTCGAACCCCATTGCTTCGAGAACAGGGATTCGGAGCGCTTCAAGGGAGCGGCGAATGTACGGAATCTGGCGCCGCAGATCTTCCGGCATTGCTTCCCGGTGGGCTTTGTATCCCTCATAACTCACGTCTTCGAAGGTTTTCGTGCGCGAGTTCCACTTGCGCAACATACTGATCGCTCGAGCCCGCTCGTCCCGAAAGACTTCGCCACTGACGTCAAACACGGCAGCAAAGTAGCGCGGGGAGAAGTCCTGCCGCAGCTTCTTGATCATGTTGACAAACACGTAGGTTGCGGCTGTGGGCAATCCCGACCGGGTCGACATGGGTCGACTCCGCTGCATCGCATGGTATGCGCGAAAGATAAACGACATCGCATCGAGCAGAAAGACAGGCGGCTTGGCTTCGTTTGGCACGCTACAGAGTCTATCAGGTTAGAAACGAAGATCCTCCGGGTCACGGGGGCGACGCTAACAATGCGGAAAGGCTCGCGGCGTTGACGGATGAAATGCGGAAAGTACTGCACCGCCTGTGTTTCTCTTGCCGCCTTGTTCGATGGTCAGATACCGTGATGCTATGACTCCTCAATCCATCGAGCAGGAAGCTTCTTCTGAAGGATTCGAAGGCGTGGGAGATGAAGCTCGATTGACGCGCGTCGTCAGGCGGCTCTTTGGCCGTCACCTGATGGATATGGCGATCCTGGTGCTGCTTCCATTGGTTCTGTCCGGTTTACGCGACAGAGAGCACGTGCTAGGCGACCCGGATATCTGGTGGCACCTTGCGAATGCGCGCATCCTTTGCGAGTCGCATCATTTTATACACATCGAGCCGTATTCATTTTCGGTCGCTGGCCAGCGTTGGGTCGATCCGGAATGGCTGTCGGAGCTTCCGTTTTGGTTTACCTTCAAGGCGTTCGGATTAGTTGGGATCTATCTTGTGGCTTGGTTGGGCGTCTGTGCGAATGTCTTGTTCGTTTACTGGCGGAGTTACCTCGGCATGCGGCATGCCGGCGTCGCCCTGTGGATGTCTGCGCTCGGATTCGTATTGATGTGGGTGAATGCCAATGCACGTACGATTCTTTTTGCATATTTAATTATGTCCGTGGAACTTGCAATTCTAGAAGCCGCGGAGCGAGGTCATCCCCAAAAGCTATGGCTTCTGCCGCCGCTCTTCTGTGTCTGGATCAATCTCCACGGAAGCTGGCTTATCGGAGTCGGGCTGTTTGTTCTTTACATCGTCTGCGGACTGTTCCGCGTCAGCGTCGGCATCTTCCAACAGGAGAAATTCTCCAGTGAGCCGCGCAATCGACTCTTAGTCACCCTGGTTGCGAGTCTGGCGCTCCTTTTTGTCAACCCATACGGTTGGCGCTTGGTCTGGAACCCGTTGGATATGGCCTTCAACCAGTCGCTGAACATTGCCAATGTGTTGGAATGGCAGCCTCTGAATCTAAGCTGGAATGTTGGCAAAGCTGCAGTCATTGTCATAAGCCTGACCATCTTCGCGAATGTGATCCACAGCCGCAAATGGAAGATCTACGAATTCGCATTCATTTTTTTCGCGTGGTATGCCGCTTTCGACCATGCACGATTTACTTTCCTTGCCGCTGTCGTAATCATCCCAATGCTCGCAGCTGATATGAAGCGGAGTTTTTTCCCTATCTCGAACCCAAAGACAATCCCGCTGATGAATGGCCTGGTGGCCGCTGGCGTTATCGGTGTGATTGTCTGGTATTTCCCGACGAATTCTCTGCTCCAGAAGGGGCTGACAGAAGGGTTTCCTCTTCAAACGATCGCATCCGTTCAGCCTTCCTGGCGCACGCTCAATGAAGAGCATATTGGCGGCATGATGGACTTCAATTTCAAGTCTACGTTTATTGACACGCGATGGGATACATTCGAGCACCACGGCGTTTTTAACGATTATCTCGACATCTTTCGTCTCCGGAACGCATTGCCGCTTTTGGATAAGTATCAGATTGATCATGCGCTGCTTAAGAAAGATGAGCCTCTTTCCTACGTTCTTGAGCGCACTCCAGGATGGAGTGTGGTGCGAACTGAGGGCGAGGGGCAGGATCAGTACGAACTTTTTGCGAACTCACGCGAGGCTGGAAAGCGTTGAAGATCGATCGAAAGATTTGCCAAGGGATTGGTTGATGCCGCAAACAGCATCGCAAAGCGAGGATCTGAGCACCCCCAATAGGCAGGAAATGGGTTGGTGCGGGTTACGTTTGCTCGTTGCCCGATATCGTAAGAGTCCGACGAGAGTACACCCACAGATAGAAAATAGCGGTCACCAGCAAGATGAGTGGAGCCGGGCGAGTTATCACCGCGGTTGCAATCTTTCCAGCTATTCCGGCTGCCGGTGAATACAAGTGTCGGGTGAAGTGCATGAGGATGGTCAACGGAAGATCGCCAATGAAGAGCACACCCATACCACTGATGACGAGAGCGACCCATGCCAGTGTTCCGGCTTCTGCCCACAGTATGGCGCAAGCCGGAACAGAAAGCAGCAAGAGCTTCGCATCATACGATCGGTGATAGGTCACCAGCATGGACAGCGCCGTTACTGACACCAGAGCGAAAAGTGCATTTTCAGATGACGGTCGCGACCGGATCAAGACGATCAACCACGCAAGCAAAATGGCTCCGCAAACGGCGTAGGTCACCGGGTTATAGAAGTGCGAATCGTCGCGGAAAATGCTGACGAAAGTCTGCAAATCGATGATCATGTCCGGGCTGCCAACACCAATCGATGTTGGTCCAGGCTCATTAATCCCACCGTGTGCTGAAATCGTCGCGAGATTCGACCGCAGCTCCGGCACCCAATGCGGTGCGACGTGCGAGGCCCACATGGCGCCGATCAGTCCCAGTGCGAGTGCCAACGCTCCGGCCTTAAGCGCACGTATTCTTTGAACTCGACCCGCGAGCAGGAAATAAAGCCAAATGAGACCAACATCATGGGGCTTGATTGCCAGGCTCGAGGCGAGGCAGATGATTCCCAGAAAAACGAACCGCTCTTTCAACAGGCACCAGACGGCGATGACGCAGAGCCCCACGACCAGGCCCGCGGTATTGCCACCGGAAAAAATGATCTCGCAATTTGCAAGGACTATGAATGTTAGGAGAAGGGAAACGCCCGGACCATCGTCTTCTCCGAGACGCCACATCAGGAGCGCGGCAAGCAAGAAACTCCCCACAACCAAAAACAGCCAGATCGCCTGTGCCCACGCCAATGGCAATAAGGTTAGGGGAGCAACGAAGAGGGATGTGGTAGGCAGGTTGACGTACAGGCTGACGGACTGCCTTCGTTCAACGGACTCCGAAGAGATTTGAAATCCCTCGGCCTGGTAGACGCGCTGTAGCTGGTTTACCTGGTAGGGATCGCAGCCCTGCATCAAACACTTCGTGCCGAAATAGATCCCGGGGAATCCCATGACCCCGCCACGAACTCCACGCTCCAGGGAAATGCCCCATGTGAGCGAAATTCCAGCGCCCACAAGCAGCAGGAGGAGACTCGTTCGATGCATCCACCTCTTGCTTGATTCCATCGCCTCTTGTCTCAGGAGCGGTGCGCGAGTGCGGAGTAATAGTTCTGCGTGATTTTTCTGCCTGCTGGATCGAATCGGGGAATACGGCGGATGTTCCATTTGTGCGCGATGAAATTGGCGGTTGTCATCAATACGCCGATCCCATACTCGACGCTGCGCTTGAAGTTAATCGAAGAAGCTTCTTCGAAGTATTTCGTGGGACAGGATATTTCGCCAATCCGGAAACCAAACATGACGGCCTGCGCAATCATCTGGTTGTCGAAGACAAAATCGTCCGAATTCTCTAGCAGTGGAAGTGTCTCAAGAAGCTCTCTCGAAAAAGCCCTGAAGCCGGTGTGATACTCGGACAACTTCACGCCCAAAAACAGGTTTTGAAACGCAGTCAGAAAACGGTTAGAAACGTATTTGTAACGAGGCATTCCGCCTTTTAAGGCGCCGCCTCCAAGGATGCGAGAAGCCAGGACCATGTCATAGATGCCGCTCGCGATCATTCCGGCCATTGCCGGGACAAGCGAAGGAGTGTATTGATAGTCCGGATGCACCATCACTACGATGTCAGCTCCCGCCGCCAGGGCTTCGCGATAGCAAGTCTGCTGGTTGCGTCCATATCCGTAGTTGCTGTCGTGGATGAATGTCTGTACGCCGAGTTGCCGCGAAAGGGCAGCGGTTTGATCCTTGCTGGAGTCGTCGACCAGGATCTTGATGTCAACGATGTCGGACAGCTCCCTCACGGTCTTTTCCAGCGTCTTTTCAGCGTTGTATGCCGGCATCACTACCGCGACGCGCTTTCCGTTGATCATCGCCTCTCCATGGAGATATTTCTATTCTCATCCCTGAGAGCTTGTAAAAGCCGGTCGTGTGAAAGCGGTAACCTAGCTAGGCAAGAGCAGATATTGCCTCTATTGCGTCGGGCTTCCTCTCCCAGCGAAGCCGAGTCTCCAATTCCACTTCTCTATATTATTCGCGGAGACGATTCTCGGCACCAGATAACCTTGGCGCAAGGGCATCTCCCGAATCGAGACGCACACTCTTGCTGCAAGGTTAGACTCGTTCATTAAGTCTGTCCTTCATAGCAGACGGGTGATGATCGTAAATCAAGACCGATCCGTATGAATTCGAAGGGAGGTGGAAAGGGATTGAGGCGGCGTAGATCAACCTGATGCGATATTGGAAAGCAGGAAGCCTTTTGCATCGATGCGCAGGGCCGTGCTCTAGGGGGGCAGAGGCATGAGCCCCCCCTATCCAATAGCTCAATAGGTGAATCCAACTAATCTACATAAATAAACTGCAGAAACTGTGGTTGCACGTTTCTCAGTCGTCCATCGGGCCGGTTACAACGAATTGCTAAGAGAGACGCAAACAGAATGGGCAACCTGCTGCTGAGCATCAACGAGCAAGTAAGCGATGCGAAGCAGTAGCGCCAAATCCGTATTTTGCCGCTCTCGGTTCATGTCTCAATCTTGACGTCTCACTCAAGGCAATTGTTCCCGGAATACTCCGAGACTCAATCCACTAGAGCGAAGTGGCAAGATCGCTGCTTATTGCATTAAACGCGGTCTTGATCTCAGTCGAAAGGCCCTTCATAGAAATGACTGCACCGAATGCAATCAGCGCCACAACGAGTGCATATTCGACTAGATCTTGTCCTTCTTCCCTATTTAAGAGAGTTGCGAAGTAAATATGGAGTTTGGGGAACACTATCTTCACCGCTCTCTAAATATTCAGTCGGTCCTTTTGGCAGTTACCATGGGACCCACACTAACTACAGGGAAGTCGCCAGATCGCTGCTGATCACGTTGAATGCCGTGTTGATTTCAGTGGACAAGCCCTTCATGGCGGCAACAGCACCGAAGGCAATCAAGGCAACGACGAGTGCATATTCCACGAGGTCCTGACCTTCTTCCCGATTCATCAGGGCCTGCAACTTCAAGTAGGTTTTGAGCATCATTTCATTCATCTCCAGTTCTCCTAAGCATTGTTTGTGTTCCAGCTACAGGCTGGGCTAGCTATCTCATAGCAAATCCATTGCCACTCGATATGGGTAGGTTGCATTCATTAAAACTCAATAACTTACGAGGAGTCAAGGACAATTAGATGTAAACTGCTGTATACAGTTGCTCATGAGTTTGCCGTTCTCGTATACATCACACGAAAGTGTTAACTCACAGAATTCGGCAACATACAGATTCGTCAGCCATTTCGCAATGACTGAAATTGAGGTTCAGGCGAAGAACCACAATCTCTATCTCGACTGCCTCAGGCCAGTTGCAACAGTATCAAAGTAATGCCTGAGAAATCCGATCCGGCAATATTGACCCTATTGGATTCTGCCACTTGAACAGATTGCAAGAGCTGCTTTGCTAATTGCTCCTCGTGCCATCGGACGCTGCAGTTATGCGAGTCTATCCTGGATTGAAAGTCGAGATCTCGACAATATCTCCTGGCTGCGCAATGTTCTCGTGAATGCTGCCTGCCGCGAGCTCGATTACAGAGTGTGCTCGAAGACAAGCTGACAAGCGCCACGGCGGTACGTTCCTGCGGATCTTTCTTATCCGATATTCCCGATCGATGTACACCAAGTCGATCGAAAACTGCATACCGAAGGTATGGACCGCTTCGCATGGGACGATCCAAAGTCCTTCCCCGGCCGCAAGCCCTTTGCGGCCCAGCAGGCCTTGTGATCGTCGGGGACCACTGTCAGCAAGCTCGACGTCCGTAGCAATTTGAGTATTGCGCGTGATGTTTTTGACCCGAAGTCTCGAGGCCTTTTCGGAAACACCTTTTGGCGTAAACCACTCGCGTAGCGACATCGATCGATCACCTCTTCTGAGCTTCGTGGACTCAAACAGCCTGGTTGCCTAGACAATTAGGACGGGCCGAACTCGCGAAGCGAGTCCGACTATCAGCAAAGACTCAGGACCAAAGAACAAGCCCTGTCCGCAACGGACAGGGCTTGCGCAACACAGGCATTCTTCTCGAGCAATCGGACGAATCACGGTCGAAGCTATTGAGGCGACGCACCACCCATACTGGCACCGCTTCCACCTCCGCCTCCTCCGCCACCACCACTACCGTAGCCGCCGCTATCCGACAACGGCGTCTCAGGTTTCATGGTCTCGATGAGTTGCTCCACTGGCATCGTCGCCGGCGCGGCCGGAGGGGAGATTGCCGTCGTGTCGGGTGTGTTCATCGGCGTATTCGAGTTGGGTGGCAGGAACGGTTGTGGACGCTTTGGCACTGCTATTTCGGTCCCAGCTGGCACGGGAGTGACGATCTCGGGCGTAACGATGACAATCAGCTCGGTATTGTTCTTCGTCCGCGACATGCTCTGGAAGAACTTGCCAAGAATCGGAATGTCACCCAGGAATGGGATCTTCTGAAAGGTTTCGTTTTCCGTATTGTCCAGCATTCCGCCGATGGCGAAGCTTTGGCGATCAGCAAGTTCTACCTCAGTCTTGACCCGGCGCACAGTGATGGCGGGTTCCACAAATCCTGCGATCGAAACAGCGTCGCCGAAGTCCAGTGCGCTCACTTCGGGTGAGACCTGCAAACGGATTGTGCCCCGCGGAGTGATCGTGGGGATGAAGTTCAGGCGGATGCCATACTCCTTGAATGCGATGGTGACGGCGCCACTTCCCCCGACTCCGGCTCCTTGAACCATTGGAAAGGGATATTCACCGCCCGCGAGGAAGCTAGCTTGCTTCCCGTTCTGCGCCAGGATGTTGGGCTCGGCCAGGGTCTCAGCAAGTCCTCGCTGTTCCATGGCTTCGATGGTTGCTCCGATGTTTAGGCCGGGATAGAAGGCGAAGAGGTTCAACTCGTTCGAGAGGGTCAGGGTGGTCGCTGCGCCGGGGTTCGGCGTCACCGTTGGAGACGAGAATTGTCCTGTTGTTTCCGCGCCGATCGTATTTCCAATTCCAGTGCTGAACACATTGATGCCTAGCTGCCTCTCTTTGGTGCGATCGATGCTTGCAAAGCGCACTTTCAGGAGAATCTGCCGCTCCGGCTCCGGAACCTTCACGTTCAGCAGGTTGATGACTTTCCCAGCGGTGCCCGCAATGAGAACAGCTCGGCCGGAGCTGCTCAAGTCGGTCACGGTGCCACGAAGGTAGACGTTGCCCCCTTCCGTGGTCACGTTAAGTTCCTGGCCCGGTAGTTCGGTGCGCAGTTGGCGGCGCACTGCCTCCAACTGATCATGCGTCGCGAAGGTGCTTGGACGAACAGTGACATTGAAGAACTGACGACCACCGCCTGTGTCCCACAAAATGAGCGTCGTTTCTCCGGCCAATTTGCCGTTCACGAGGACCTGTGTCGGACTGACGGCGCTGGCTTCGGCATAGTCACCCAATCCGACTACGATGCGCGTGATGGGCCGCGCGAGATCGAGGACCACAGACTTGCCGACGGTCACAGATAAGTCGTTTGCAGAGTCCTGGCTGGATGGTCCAATCGGCTGCATCGGTGTCGGGGCCGCAGCAGGCTGTGGGGGAGGCGCGGAATTCTGCGGCGCCGGCGGAGCTACCTGAGCAGCAGGTGTTCCACTCTGAGCGGCTTCAGCGGCCGCCTGACTTAGGATTGTCATCGGGGCGCATACAACGAACGCCAAAATACCTAAACTGGCAATGCTAACGCCGGTTCTCACTTTCACTGTTGCCCCCCGGGAGAAACAAATTTCTCTTCAGATTTTTGTGCACCGTTGATCACCGTAATGGTGAATGGCGGCGCTGCAGTTGCTTTTGCCTTCCTTGGCGCGGCAACTGTTGTTGGCTTTTTCGGCGATACTCCGCCCGTAAAAAGGTTCGTCATTGCGGTCTCTGGGACGGTCACGGTTGAGGTGTCCAGCGGATTTCGCAGCACCAACTGGATTTTCATCTGGTTGCTTGCCAGCGCCAGGATTTGCGCCTGTTCGGGTGTGACGAGAAGATTGACCACCTGCACTTGCTGCGGCTTGCCTTCGGCGTCCTTCTGGATATCAGTGCCAGCCGACAAAACTTCGATGTTCTGCAGGATCGTTTTCGTTTGCGTGTCTTGACTATTTCCCTGGCCTGGCGGTACACCCGAAACCAGTACGTCGACCCGCATACCCGGAGTGACGAAGCCCGCTACACCAACGACCTCATCTACTTTGATCGCGCAGGCGCGCATGCCTTCCTTGATCGTCGCTGCCAGTCCGCCACCAGATCCGATCGGCGCCAAGCGGTTATCGAGAATCGGCTCTCCCGAATAAATATTTGAAATCACCCCACGGCCGATCGCGTTTTTCTTATCAAGAATGGCGCCTGGCGGGACTTGTCCGACAAGCTGGATGCTTGTCAGGTCAGTTGGGGCAAGGATCATCCCGATTTTGATGTCTTTGGCGGCGGCAACGACAGTCGTCGACGCCTGCGGCTTGGCGACACTCAAACGCGCCCCCACCATGCGCCAGACGACGTATGTGCTGATCGCTGCGATCACGAAAGCACTAAGGAGGATGATCAACAATCTTCGGTTCATTCAGAGATCCTGTCTTCGTTAACTTTATGGTTTGGCATCGGCCCCGTTATCCCAGCGTCGGCGAACGCATAGGAAACGGCGGGCGAGTCCGCCGAGTTAGGGAGTCACTTGGTTGGGCTCCAAATGAGGATTAATGACGATGAAGTATAGCATCACTGCAGGAGCGCTTCGTCAACAAAAAAAAGAACCTTTAACCTATAGTACCCCTGCTGTCACCTAGCTTTTTCCCATAAGAAAATGCGCGTAGTTGCCCTCGCATCGTCTAGGTCTGCAGCCTCGTCGCTTGAAGCTTCAGCGTTAGTCATAAACCAGTCTCAATTGAGCGCAAGCCGACCTGACTTGTCCATTCGGTATGTTGTTACTGCAAGCTGATCTGTGCCACTACTATGAGCAATGCCAATAACCCTGTCTAGTTACTTTCGGATTCCGTTCGGCCCGTCCACGTTCTTTCTAACTTGTCACAGTTTCCCCCGGGCAAAAACTTTCCCGTTGATCGGAGTTTCGGCCTACCTATGGATCGAAGTTGCCGATCGCATCAGGCTCGTTCAAATAGAAACTCCATGAGAGTCTCCCAAGCACGAATCCAGGATCGTCCACGGTTCCTTTCATCGCGCAGGTAACAAAAGGCATCTGCATTTGTTATATGTATCTGCTCACAAAGAGTCTCTCTCCATGTAAAGTAGGATCAAGCCAAGCAAGAGAGGAATCCGATCCCGATATGGGGACTCCCCCGATTTCACTTTTTGCGGTACCGCCGCGAGGACACCAAAGACCGTATTCCTTTGTGGTATCGGTCCTGGTGCACATTCTCGTTGTGGGCATTGTTGCTTACGGCTTTATTTTCGCCCCTCGCATTAACATGAGGTCCGCCGCGGACCGCTATACGCTTCGGCAGGTCGACATTACTCTTCCCGATCCCGTGAGAAGGCAGAATTCAGCCAATAGCGGTATGTATCCCGGTCAAAACTCGACGGCGCACACGACGTCTGCCCATGACCTTCCCGCGGCGCCCACGTCGAGTCCTCTCCAGGTTCCAAAGCTGCACCTTGCCGACAGGACGATAGTTCAGCCTGACATTCCGCCGAATCAACTGATTACCAAGGCCAAGCTTCCGTCCCTGCTACTTTGGTCGGCGCAGCGGCCGAAGCTTCAACTCATCACCCCGCCGCAACCGCAAAAGCTTGCCATCAACAATACGCGCCCAGTCCTAACGCGCCCGACGCCTCAGACCCACGTCTCGGATGTTCCGATAACATCAACGCCGTTTTCAACGTCGATGCCAATGCCGTCGCCCAGCTCGTCGACCCCCGTCGTTGTTTCGGGCGCCACCGTTGCAGATCTGCTGCCTGAGACTACATCCAAGTCCTCCATTCAGCCGAGTTCGGCAGCCATGCTATCTATCTCGGAAGAGGAGATGGCCAAGGGAACCATCGCTTTGCCGGCGGTAAATCAGACAGGGCCTGGCAGTGAGTCCGGCGCCATGCGGCCGGGCAAAGCAGGTAATTCTTCCCAGTCCGGCACCGGCGATCCTAAAAGCAATGGTGCCGAAAAGGGTCTTCAGCAAAGTCAAGGTACATCTGGAAACTCGCCCGGCCCGGCAGGCACGCGCAATGGCGCCAATGCAGGAAACGGAGGAAACTCCGGCAACGCGAGCGGTAACTCCGGCTCTGGAAACGGAGGCGGCGGGCAGGGAACCGAGCCGACGTTTACTCGGATTACTCTGCCGCAAAACGGTCAGTATGGTGTTGTCGTTGTGGGCTCTTCCATGGCAGAGGAATTCCCGGAGACATCCAGGCTCTGGGGTGGCCGGCTTGTCTATTCCGTGTATCTTCACGTAGGTCTAGCGAGGAGCTGGATTCTGCAATACTCGCTTCCGTCTAAGACAGAAGCAGCTACTGCAGGGAACGTGAATCACATCGATGCTCCGTGGCCGACTTACATCGTTCGGCCCAGCGACAGTCCCGTCAATGTGAATGCAGATGCCTTGATGGTTCACGGATTCGTGAATGAAGCCGGACATTTTGAATCGCTGGCGCTTGTTTTCCCGCCGGAGTTCACTCAGACTCGGCTATTGCTGCAGGCGCTACAGCAGTGGAAATTCAGACCGGCGAAGCACAATGGGCAAATTGCCCGAGTGGAAGTGCTCTTGATCATCCCGGAAGACGCGGATTAAAGCGGCTACTGCGGTTCCACAATTGCTGTACCCCGAAGCCGCTACTTCGGAGTGGCATTTTCCTTAATAAAATGCCACCTCGCACTGGCAAGGGCACATGAATTGTGGAACCGCTCTAGTGCTGAGGGTTCGGTTCACTTCTCGCTTTTTAGTTGGAATGCGTGCCAAGGTCGTTCCACTCACACTTCAGGATGCCTTCGCTCGTGTGCCGCGCTAAGTGTAGACGACGATCGATTATTGGGATTGAGTTCGGCTTATCTTCCGGCGAAGCGCAACTCGGCGTTGCTGTCTTTCAGCCGTTCAAGGAAGCGTTCGAGCATCTTCTTGTCTGCGCCATTTTCCCGCATCGATTCACCGCTGTTCGGATCGACTGCCTTCGAGAGAACGAAGGCAAGGCCCAATCCATCGCTACCCCAGCGGACGACCCGCGACTGAACCGCTATCGAATCATCGAGGTTTTTTCCGGCGCTGTCTGTTCGTTGCAGGGTCATGAGAACCATGGTTCCTGGGAACCACCGCTCTTCAGTGAGCACGTAGAAGCCACTAGAACTAATGTCGGCGATCTGATAAGCGCGAGGTGTGCTGCCAGTCCAGTAATAGGCAACGAGCCCCGGCAGTGGCTGGCGGGGCGCACGTCGACGATCCGATGAGAGCCAGTTTTGGATCCAGCCTAAGAGTGAACCTCGCTTTCCGGTCTTTAAACCTAAGTTATCCATAGTGTCTTTCCCCTGATCTGTAGTTTGCCTACTTGCCGAGCGAATCTGCAATGGGGCATGGGCAGAAGAGCCGTTACCAGAATGCTTTTCCTTTGTCGCTACGACGCTCTGGGAATTCGACATGGAAGCAATGGAGCCCGACAGCCGCTCTAAGCGCCGCTCCATCTCATCTGCAACGCAAATCACCATCTGATCTCCTGGCTGCGTTTGCGAGGAATAAATGGTGTGCGCCGGCAACACCAGAGCGCTTGCCGCCTCGTCCTTCAATGGCTCGACAGTAGAAGTCAGAAAGGACTCGATTTCTTGTATAACTCGATAGTTACTGTCGAGGTAAACCAAATCGACGGGGGAATGGACGTGCGCCGGAAGAATGCCTCGATAAGGAATCATCCATAGGCCGCTATCCGGCTTCACGCTAACTCTGTCAATTAGCTCTCTCACATAACCTGGGGCAGCGTCGGCTACAGTAACTCCTAAACTCAGGAAACTCTCGCGCGTCTGATTGTATACACAGTATCTTTGACCTTCCATATCTCCTCACCCTTTCCGCGCGACCGCAGGGCGTGCTGCTCTTAACTTAATCTCTGTTCCCAGTTATTGAATTCAATTCACTCAACAGTTGAATGGCAATTACTTCTAAAGCTACCGGCCGGGTCCCGTTTCCAAGAGTCTTATCTAAATGGAACATCTAAAATTCTCCTGCTTTCAAAGAAACGGAACTTCCGGCCGGCGATGCGAACGGAGGATTCGCCGACTGAACAGCCGCCCAGCCACTTTCTGTACTCGTGTCGCCTCCGCTACTTGACGCGGGTGCGGCGGCGCTGAATCAGGATGACCAGCACGAGAACAAAAAGTACGCCGGCAGCAATCCGAATGATTGTCGCTGTGTCCATTACGACTCCCCCTTTCGCGTGTTCGGATCCATCTGGGTCACATGGTGCGAAGTGTTGCAGGCTCCACAGGATCTTCGAGGAGTAGTGAGCTACTTAACCTTCGTGCGTCGGCGCTGAATCAGAATGACCAGCACAAGAACAAAGAGCACGCCGGCAGCAATTCGGATAATTGTCGCAGTGTCCATCGCGATACCCCCTTTCCATGTTTGGATCCGTCTCACTCACATGGTGCGAAATAATGCAGGTTTTCCACGGTCCTCAATGAATCGTGGTTACTTAACACGGCTGCGGCGGCGCTGGACTAAGAAGCCCAGAACCAGAACGAAAAGCACTCCGGAAACCACTCGGATGATTGTCGCGCTGTCCATTGCAATCCCCCCTTCTTTTAGTGACCAAATAGAGATTTGAACGAATCTGCCATAAGGATCACGGCAGGGCCGAGAACCACAACGAACAGAGAGGGGAAGATAAATAGAACAAGCGGAAAGAGAAGTTTGACTGATAGCTTTGCTGCCTTCTCTTCAACTTCCTGCACGCGCTTCGTTCGCAGCGTGTCAGAATGAACTCGCAAAGTCTTCGCAATGCTCGTACCGAACTGCTCCGACTGCACGAGCATCGAAACCAAATTGCGGACAATATCGAGGCCGGTGCGATCAGCCAGATGTTTCCAGGCTTCCGAGCGAGCACTACCTGCCCTTTGTTCCAATGCGACGACGCTTAACTCATCGCTCAGGATCGGCTGTGATACTTTGAGCTCTTCCGCGGTGCGAGCGGTAGCTTGGTCAAGACTGAGGCCGGCCTCGACGCAGATGACGAGCATATCGAGCACATCTGGCAAGCCACGCCGAATCTTAGTCTGGCGGTTCGAGATCTGTCTTCCCAGCCAGAAGTCCGGGGCAAGAAACCCGATGCCCAGGCAGGCAACGTAGATGAAGAACGGATTCTGCCGAGCAAAACCTGTCACCATCGCAATCAGGCAGAGAAACAGCGGCGTGATCACCTTTGCGCCGTAGAAGAACTTCATCGCAGAATCTTCGCGGAATCCGGCTCGAATCAACCGCTGCTGGATCACAGAAACTTCTGCTTCGCTTCTGGGAATGACTTTCTCGAACCGCTCGACCACACCTTCGAGCACTTCGCGGGTGTCCAGGATGGTTGTCTTCAGGGTCTTTTGCTGCCTTACCTGTGGATTGATCGCGGAGCTGATGCGCGCCTGAATGGTTTCGCGATAGAAGATGAGGACGCCGCCGCTTAAGACCAGCAGGAACACCGCAAAAAATGACGCTATTGCAACTCCCATAAGTCCCCTTTACACGTCCATGTTGACGATTTTGCGAATAATGAGTCCGCCCACCACGATCATGCCGCCCGCCGCATAGAGAAGTTTGATTCCGATCTCGCGAGTCCAAAGCAGGCTCATCATTTCCGGATTCACAAAGTACAACGCGCATCCCAGGAAAATCGGCAGAAAGGTAAGAATCAATCCCGTCAGCCGCCCTTGCGCGGTGTGAGTCATTACTTGTCGCTTGAGTCGAAATCTCTCGCGAATGACTTCGGCTGCCTTTTCCAGCACTTCGGCCAGGTTGCCGCCGCTCTCTTTCTGGATCAGGATTCCCGTCACGACAATCCTCAGGTCCTGGACCGGCATGCGATTGGTCATGTTTTCCAATGCCGTCTTCAGTTCCAGGCCGTAGTTCTGTTCATCGAAGCAGACGCGGAATTCAGTGCCGACAGGGTCGGGGCATTCACGAGTGACCAGGCCCAGAGCAGAATTCAAGCTGTGTCCAACGCGAAGCGCGCTGCAGACCAAATCCAACGCCTCCGGCAGCCCCTCTTCAAACTTGCTCAGGCGCTTGTTGCGCTTGAACATGACGTAGCCGATGGGTGCAAATCCGGTTACTGCTCCGATCAGCACTCCGAAAAGAATGGCGCCGGTGCGCCAGTAGACAAGGTAGCCCGGGATCGCAAACGCTACAAAGCACATCATCATCAGGCCGCCGACAGTCCATTTCAGGTCGGCCTGATAGAGCAAACGGCGCAAACGCGGCGTGAGCTCGACCTTGCGAAGAGCCTTGTCGATCCAAGGGATTGTGCTCAGCAACTCATTCTTGCGGACGTCGATCAGCAAGTCTGACATGTCGCCCTTCGACTTGCCCGTGGCCAGGGCTGAGTCAAGCCGGGCCAGCATTTCCTTGTCCTGCTTTGTGGCGCCAGTGCCGGTTGCAGCGGCCAGCAAAGCGACTACTGCGAAGACCCCGAGAAATACAACTACGACGATCAGTCCCATCGCTGCTTAGCCCCCTTTCTGCTTAATTGACTTCGGTGACTCGCTCGAACAGGCTCGGTGGCAGGAAAATGCCTGCGGTCCGCAGCTGCTCGAGGAATCGCGGACGAATGCCGCTCGGCTTGAACAATCCAAGCACTTTTCCATTCGGCCCGATTCCTTTCTTTTGGAACGTGAAGATTTCCTGCATACTGATCACGTTCTCTTCCATGCCGGTAATTTCGTGGATGCTTACGCATTTGCGCGAGCCGTCGCTCAAGCGTGTGCACTGCACAACGATCGTGAGTGCAGAGGCGATCTGTTGCCGCACGGTCTTTTCCGGAAGGTTCAGGTTGCTCATCGCCACCATTGACTCAAGACGGGTGAGGGCATCGCGCGCCGTGTTGGCGTGGACCGTGGTCATTGAACCTTCGTGGCCAGTATTCATGGCCTGCAACATGTCGAATGCTTCCTCGCCGCGAACCTCACCGATGACGATGCGGTCGGGACGCATACGAAGGCTGTTGATGAGCAGTTGCCGCTGCCTGATTGCTCCCTGGCCTTCAACGTTCGGCGGGCGCGTTTCCAGGCGCACAATGTTCTCCTGCGCCAGCTGGAGTTCCGCTGCGTCTTCGATGGTGATGATGCGCTCGTTTTGCGGAATGTACTGCGAAAGAATATTGAGGAAGGTTGTTTTGCCGGCGCCGGTGCCGCCCGAGATGAGAATGCTGAGGCGGGCACGCACCGCGGATGAGAGCAATTCCATCATCTCGGCGGAGATGCTCTTCAACTGCACCAGCTGATTAGCGGCCAGAGGGCCAGTACCAAATCGGCGAATGGACAACGATGGGCCGTCGAGAGCGAGCGGCGGAATGATGGCGTTCACGCGCGATCCGTCAGGCAAGCGGGCATCCACCATGGGCGACGATTCGTCGACTCTGCGGCCAACGCGTGACACGATTCTGTCAATGATTTGGAGCAGATGGCGATCGTCGCGGAATGCTGCATCCGCGCGGGTCAGCAGGCCGCCGCGCTCGATGAAGACATGATCCTTGTCGTTGACGAGAATATCGGAAATCTTCTGGTCTTTCAGCAATGGCTCGAGCGGCCCAAGTCCAAAAACTTCGTCCAGCAAATCGGTCTGGATCTTTTCCTGCTCGTCAAAACTCAGCGGCACCCGCCGATCGCTGATGATTTCACTGATAATGCTCGATACTGCCTGGCGCGCCTGGTTGGAATTGACGCGCGACAGTTTCTCCAGATCCAGTTTCGAGATCAGAGTGCGATGTACTTCCGATTTAAAATTCTCAAGATTTAGATGTTCCACGTTGCGACCTTCCAATTCACGGGATTTTCAATGACCCCATCGTTCAACCGAATAGACTGAATCCTTTTTTCTTTTCAGGCTTCGCCGGCATTCCGCATGCCGTCCTTGCCATGTCCTGAATAGCCCGGGCGATCATCGAGTCTTCCAGAGCCAGCGGAGTGGCCTCATTCTGCATGCGCCGCACGGTCACGTAGTCGCTGGGAATCTTCCATTGCACCGGCCGGGTCAGCGCTTTCGAAATGTGTTCCTCGTCCACCCCGCCTGAACGCGGCATGAAGCGGTTGAGCACAATTTCGAGATTGGATCCGCCGTTCTTGAAATATTCCGAAATGACTCGGTGCGAATTGCGCAGTTCGGGAATTCCGGCCTGCATCACCAGGTAGACCGTGTCTGCCTGATCCACCAGCGTGGTCCCGCTTAAATCAAATCGCGAACCTGCATCGACCACCACATAGTCATACGCCATCCGGGCAACGGCAACCAACCGCTCCATGGCCTCGTTGCTCACTTCCACCTGGGGAAATTTGCCCGGGGCCGCGAGCACAAACAAACCTGAACTGTGCTTGGTGAGAAGCTTCGAAAGAAAGTTTTGATCCATCCGGGTGTAGTTCTGAAGAGCATCCACGGTGGAGAACTGAGGGCTGATGCCGAGATTCAGCGCAGCATCGCCGAGGGGAAGGTCCAGATCGATCAACACCGCGTTCTGGGCGCACTCCTGCACCAGCGACACCGCAAAGTTGCAAGCTACGGTGGTGACGCCAGAGCCGCCCTTGCCGCCCAGAAAAACCAATACCTTTCCGCCGGGCTTGTTGGAGGGTATGCGCGTAGAGGGGCGGCGCGAGGATGCACGAGACAACGCCTCGTTCAGAGGTCCAAGCGCCACCGGCTGCGAGAGAAATTCGCGCGCACCGGAACGCATGCAGCTCATCAACAGGTTTGGGTCGTTGTTCATCGAGAAGACCATGACCGTCACGGCCGGATTGGCGGAGATCTCTTCGACCAGCTCGAGCGCATAGCGCTGGTCGCCGTCCAAATCGATGATGTAGACATCGAAATTCTGTTCCATCATGCGTGGAACATCATTCGTCTTTGAGGGGTACGCTGGGAACTCCCGCACCGTCGAGCTGCCTGAGCCGGCCAGGGCGTTGGCGACAATCCTCCTGCGATTTTCATTCGGGCCAATTAAGGCAATCGACAAATCGCTTGCGCCAGCCGCTATTTCTAAATCTTCAAAATGATTCTGCATTACCGGTCCGAGACTCCTAGCTGCTTGCGGCGTTGATCGGGTTTAACTCGCATCTCAATTCTTCTTCTCTCATGCATCGCAAATCTATTGTCTCAACCCGCAAAGGCAAAAAACGAAACCAGTGTCCCTACTGCAATGGCCGGCGCATACGGCATTTTTCGTGCACCAGGATTCGAGAGCGTATGCTTTTGTTCCGCACGCCCTTCACGTTTTCTCCATCCGAACATCAAATCGCCTGTGCCGGAAAAGAGCTCTCCGACGAACCCTCCCAAAACCGCCCAGCCGATTGCCATCACGCCACCCACGATTCCTGTCAATACCAATGCCACAAACAGCTGCTTAGGCCCGACCCATGCGCCAATCGCTGCGCATAGCTTCACATCTCCCATGCCCATACCGCCCATGAAGGCGAGGAGGCCGAACAGTAACAACCCCAAGCCCATGCCTTCAAGACTCTGGCCGATTCCGATTCCGTGCCAACCCTTGGGAACGCATGACACAACAATACCCACTGCCAAAAAGGGCAGCACCAGCCAATTCGGAATGCGGCGGCTGCGTAAATCGGTGAAGGTCGACACAGCAAGAACGAGAACAGTCGGCCACCAAGCGATCGAGTGCAACTCTGCCCCCTCATTCCTCACTGTGAATACGGAATACTTCTCTATATAAGCAATTGTCCCTCCAAATCATGATAAGTCAAGGTGTATTAATTCAATGCGATACACTGAAGTTGTAACAACTTGGTGTACACGGTTGTATACGGCAGACAAGGGGGGGTGAAGCAGTAGGGTTACACTCCCAGACCACGCAAAATCGTGTTCCTTGAGTTAAAAGCCGACCCCTAACTCCCCCAGAACTCCCGATATCCCGTCGCAGCCCAGTTACTGGCTTTGGTTGAAGCTTGGCCCGTGCAACACTTGATTCCCTTACCCTTCGGCGGACACGAAATCTCCTACAACCCGCGATCCATAATGCCCGGCAATTGTCGGTGCGGCCTCTTGCCTGGAGCCGCCGGGCTAGTCGATGAGAGATAGGGCAAGTGTAATGGTCAACGGGTCATAGGCGGGATTCGAAGCCTGGCTTCAGGTTACTTAGGTCAGGAACATGCAATCTCCGTAGCTGAAGAATCGATAACTTTTCGTGACTGCATGAGCGTAGGCGGCTAAGACTCCTTCGCGGCTGGCAAATGCGCTCACCAGGATGAGCAAACTCGATTGGGGTAGATGAAAGTTCGTCAACAAACCATTCACAATACGAAACTGAAATCCAGGCTGAATAAAAATTCCGGTTTCTCCGCTGTTCGCCTCCAGCGGGCCGCCGTCCGTCTCTAACGCAGCCGCTTCCAGCGTGCGCACCACAGTCGTGCCGACCGCGATGATCCGGCGTCCTTCCCGCTTGGCATGGTTCACAGACTCGGCCGTCCCTTGGGGGATTGTGTAGTGCTCCCGGTGCAAACGCACCTCGTCGACCCGGTCGACGCGCAGAGGCGCAAATGTTCCCAGACCCACATGCAAGGTGACCCGCGCAATTTCCACTCCCTTTGCAGCAATTGCGTCGAGCACAGCACTGGTGAAATGCAGTCCGGCAGTGGGTGCAGCCACCGAACCGCGCTCGCGCGCGAAAACGGTCTGATAGCGTTCGCGATCTTCCAACGCATCTTCGCGTCGAATGTAGGGAGGCAGCGGAATGTGCCCGATCTGCTCGAGTGCTGCATAGAAATCCTTCACCGGCGCGAAGCGCAGCAGTCGCTCCCCGAATCCGCCACGCTCCACCACTTCAGCTTCGAGTGCAATTTGGCCTGAGGGCGACTCGAAAACCAGCTGCTCACCGATGGCGACCTTCCTGCCGGGTTGGACGAGGGCACGCCATTCACCCTCGCCTGCCTGTTCGGTGAGCATGACTTCAATGCGCCCGGTGGGTTTCTCCCGTTCTCGACGCAAGGTCCGTCGGGCGAAAAGGCGCGCGGGAATCACGCGGCTGTCGTTCAACACCAGCAAGTCACCGGGCCGAAGTAGGGAAGGGAAGTCGCTGAAATGGGCGTCCCGAAAGACTCCATTGGCCCGGTCCATCACCAGCATGCGGCTTTGTCCGCGTTCTGCTGGAGGATGCTGTGCGATGAGCCCTGCAGGGAGGTCGAAGTTGAAATCCGCAACCCGCAGGCCGCTCCCCGAAAGGTTCATGATGCAACTTTCCCGGAGCGTGCGAGAGCGCGTAGGCGCGCCCTCTCGATCGCCGCATTCAACTCTTCGCGTTTCGTCTCGAAATTCTCCGGCGGCAAATCTTCAGGGACTTTGGTCCAGTTCGCCCAGCTCACGCAGATTCGCGTAAAGGGCCTGGGAATCAGGAAGCGATCCCACGAGTTGAGAATCCAGGCTCTCTGCGGCTGGAGATGAAATGCTCCTATCGGCGCGCCCGTGATCTGCGCCAATTTGATAGGCCCCATTTTGGTTCGGTAAATCGGTCCGCGCGGCCCGTCTGCGGTGAAGATCGCGGTATGTCCTGACTCGATTACGTGTGCCAAGCCAAGCAACCCTTCGCGCGCGCCACGGGAACTGGAGCCGCGCACGGCATCGAAGCCGAACATCCTGAGAATCCGCGTAATGAGTTCGCCGTCGAAGCTGCGGCTGATCAGGATCACGGCGCCCGATCCGCGAAAATAAAACGCGCAGGGAAGCACGCATTGGTGCCAGAAGCAGTAGATTTCCGGGCCGGCCTTCTTGCCGTCGCGTACTGGAATGACGCCCGGTTCGGCAATCACCTCGAAGCGCCAGGTGCGGCCAACAACGCTGAGCAGAGCCCACACAATGCGCGGAACGATGGCCAGTACAATGCGCTGACCAAAGGTGAATTTAGGGCTCATTTCGGTGTTCACTGCTTCGATTCTAGCTGCGGGTTTCGGCCGGGACATCGAACCGTTCGCTAGCTATACCGTAGCCAGCGCATCAGCTCCGGCAACGTCGCGCGTTTTCCGTACATCAGAATGCCCACGCGATAGAGCCGGGCCGAGAACCACAACACCAGCCACACACTCAAGATCAGCAGCCCGATGGAGACTGCGAGCTGCCACGTGGGAGGGATCTCTGACGCCATGCGCAGAAACATGATGACCGGCGCAGTGGGGGGAAAGAACGATGCCGCTACGGACCAAAAGGAATTCGAGTCATTGATGATCAGCAGGATCAGGGCGAAACTCAGCCACGTCGGCGCTGCTGCCAATGGCATATACATCTGCAGCTCCTGTTCCGTTTCGCACGTTGCGGCAAGGCCAGCGAACAGGGAACTGTACAGCAGGTAGCCGAGCACGAAGTACACAGGGAACAGCACAGCTTCAGTCCACGTGAAGCGCACGGCAAACTCCCCGGTCATGATGACTGCTGCGAGCGGCGAGAACAGGATCACGGCGCCGGCCGCGAGCCAAATGGCAATCTGCGTCAATCCTACGGCGCCCACGCCGATCAGTTTTCCCGCCAGCATGTCGCCGGGCTTTGCAATCGCCAGCATGACTTCAAAGATGCGGGAGGTCTTTTCCTGAATGATCGAGCGAGCCACGTTCATGCCGTAAATCATTGTGGTCATCGACAACAGAAAGGCCATTACATAGCCCTTCCAGAGCGAAGCCTCGGCGTTGGTCTTCACCAGGCTCCCGTCTTTTTTCACCTGGAGCGTGTTGAGCGCGAGGCCATCCACGAGCGTGTCCGCATCCCCCTGGTTCATTCCGCCGCCCATCAACTGTTCATCCAGCACCGCATGCGTCAATGCCGATTTCAGTCGCGCGGCCGTGATGAAGTCTCCCGAGGATTGCGAGATGAACGTGCCGATCGGGGTTTTGCCCGGCGCCGCATCCACCCAAAGCAGTCCATCCAGCTGCTCGGATTGCACCTGCTTCACAAGCTGCGCGCGTTCCTGCGGCGTCGGCTGTGTAATCACGTCGACTCGTGCCTTGGCTTCTTTATCGCCGACGAGCTGATTGCGAATCTCGTTTGCCAGCGCCGGATCAGACGCCACAACGGCCATATGCCGGTTTGCGCCCAGGCCGAGGCTGGATAAATACCCGACGCCAAGAATCAGTGCAAACACCGCGGGCAGGCCAATGGTCGTCATCCGGAAGGCTCGTCCGCGCACTTGCTCCAAATACTCGCGCCTTGCGATGAGCAGAATATTACGCATCCGCTTTGCCTCCCACTGTCCAGATGAAAATCTCTTCAAGCGATGGCGCGACAAGTTCATAGCGGTAGATCGTGGCGCCCGCTGAGGCTTCCTGCAGCAGCTTTTGCGCGTTGCCATGCGGCTTGAGCCGAATTTCCGCATGGCCGGAAAAGTTTTTTGCTTCGGCAATCTCCGTGCTGTTCAGAAACTCCGCGCTGCCTTCAAACTCGACCACCACGTGATTCCGCTCGTAGCGTGACTTGATCTCCCGCATCGTCCCCGTGAGTACCGCTACTCCTTTGTCGATGAGGCAAATCGAATCGCACAGCTTTTCCACCTGGTCCATGCGGTGGGTCGAAAACACAATCGCTTTGCCTTGATCTTTCAGTTCGAGAAGCGTTTTCTCCAGCAGCTTGGCGTTCACCGGATCGAGCCCGCTGAATGGCTCATCCATCACGATCAGTCCTGGGTCGTGCAGCAGCGATCCGATGAACTGGATCTTCTGCTGCATGCCTTTGGAAAGCTCTTCGGTTTTCTTGCCCAACGTCTCATCGATCTCCAGGCGCTTGGCCCAATCCGCGGCCCGCTTGCGCGCTTCGGACGCTGTGAGTCCGTGCAATTCGCCGAAGAAAACTAGCTGCTCCAGCACTTTCATCTTCTTATAGAGTCCGCGCTCTTCGGGGAGATAGCCGACGCGTTCGAGACTCCTCCGATCAAATGGACTCCCGAAGAGATTCACCTGGCCCGAGTCGGGTAGGGTGATGCCCATCATCATGCGAATCGAGCTCGTTTTGCCCGCACCGTTGGGTCCCAGGAGGCCGAACATCTGGCCGGCTTCAATCGAGAGGCTCAATTCGCGCACCGCGACTTTGTTCTCGTAGGCTTTCGTCACGCGAACGAGTTCGACAACGGGCATCCAATCTCCTGCGATTTTGTGTAATCGAATTGGGAAGAGACCCTGGCGCTAGAGCGGTTCCACAATTCACGTGCCCTATCAAAATCTTGCGGGGTGACATTTTCTTCCACCCCACGGACAAGGACCCGTTCGTGGGGACCCCGGTTCAGGAAAACATCGCTTAACATGAGCGGCTTCGGGGTGCAGCAATTGTGGAACCGCTGTGGCCAGCGAGAAGTGTAGCAAAGCCGAGGCCCACCAGCTCGGTGCATCGCGTCATGCGGCGATGATTGCTCAAGGTCCGATCAACCTTAGTCGGGCTAGTCGGGCCTGTCGGGCCGTCGCCATCAGCTGTGCTTGTTGTAGGCCGGAGGCCCCGCCATCACCAGCGCGCTGCTCTTTTCGCCGTGAATGTAACGGCAGCACCAGAATGTTTCATGCATCTGCGCCTCTCCAACCGCGGAGAGTTCCATGTACTGAATCCGGCCGAATAGGAAGAGAGTCTCCTCCCAGCGTTCGACCTTCTTCAACACTTCGGGGGTCTTGCAGATCGTTCCCAGATCTTCCCGGTTCAGAGCCCAAATGCCCGTGGCTTCACCGGGAAGGAGAACAATCGGTTCTGGCTCGTCTCCCGCTTCCACTTTCTCGAACTCCGGTACCTTGGCTAGATTGGTTTCATCGACCGCGATCTTTACCTGGTCCACTGAAGAGACGATGCGCGCCGGGCTGCGTCCGCGATTCGAAGCCATCACTTTGAAGCTGTTTTCCATGGTGAGAAACGGTTCCACAGTCACCACGATCCACGGCCTCTCCGAACTTGCAATCGCCTGGGCAAGCGCGAGCGCGGCATTGGCGGTGTCCATCGCCACCTTCGTGACGGCGCCGCCCGATTCGAGGTGCTTATCGATACTTTTCAATGTGCGCAGCGCAAGCATGATGCCGACGTAGCCAAGGACGGCGAGCACGATCGTCGCACCCCAGGTTAGTTGCTGCCGCCAACCCCACTCCACCGGGGGCGGCGCCGGCGGGTTCACGATAATCTGCGGCTGGTTGCTTGTTGGGGTTTCTTCTGATGCCGGATTCGTGGCAGCGCTGCCGTCGGTTGGCGTGGCGGGCTTATGCGGGGTTCGCGTTACAGAGCCATCAGGGTTCAAATGGGACGGCGCGGTGTCACTTGTATCCTGTGCCGCGATTGCCGCGCCTGCGTGCATCAACGCAAACAGCGCAATCAGTACCGCCCATCGCCTTGACATGATGTACGCACTATAGCAGTTCAATGGGAGCCATTCCGCGAGCGATTGGCAATGCTAACTATGTACTTCAGAGCTACCTCCGCTCGGCACAGGGCGACGGCGAATGGAATTCGGCACCACACGATGGATGTGTTCCAGGCTCTGAATCTGGACGGGCAAAACCGCGAGAACCTATGCGGAAGCCGATTCCGAGCCGATGCTCTCCGGTTCGAAAATAACGTCCGGTTCGGCGAGCCGGATGAGGCGATGCAGATAAGCACGCGAGATGCCCAGGCTGCGGGCCGCAAGGGTCTTGTTGCCGTTGTTATCGCGTACAGCATCGATGGCGAGTTTCACTTTATAGTCGCGGAGCAGGTGTTCGAATGTGCATTCGGGATTGTATTCGCTGATGTCGATGACCTTGTCCGCGTGCATGTTCAGCGGAAGATCTTCGGGACGAATTGTCAATCCTGGAGCAAGAATGATGGCCCGTTGAATGGTGTTCTCTAACTCGCGAACATTGCCCGGCCACGGATAGCTCTGCAAGATCGCCATAGCTTCCGACGTAATCGTCTGCATCGGCTTTTGGAACATCTCCGCGTAATGCTTCAGATAGTGGTTGGCGATCTGAGGAATATCTTCGGCATGATCGGCCAGCGGGGGCGAGACGATCTTCATCACGTTGATGCGATAGTAAAGGTCCTGTCGGAATTTTCCTTCCGCAACCAGTTTCGACAGATCCTGGTGCGTGGCAAAGATCAGCCGAGCCTTCAGCGGAATCAGCTTGCTGCTGCCCAACCGGCTGAATTCCATCTGCTGCAGCACGCGCAGGAGTTTTACCTGGGTGTAAAGGCTCAGATCGCCAATTTCGTCGAGGAAAAGAGTTCCGTCACGCGCCTGCTCAAAATAGCCCTCCCGCGCTCCCACCGTCCCGGTAAATGCTCCCTTTTCGTGGCCAAACAGCTCGGCTTCAATCAGCGTCTCCGGGATTGCTCCGCAAGAGACGGCCACAAATGGTTTCTCTAATCGTGAGCCGAGATTGTGAATGGCTCGAGCGATCAGCTCTTTGCCGGTGCCGCTCTCCCCGGTCACCAGCACGGAGGCGTTCAGATTCGCCACGCGGTGAACGAGCTGATAGACCTGCCGAATCTGGGGGCTCGAACCAATCAGGCGGTCGCAGTTCGTAACTGCTTCAGTGCGCTGATGGACTGTCTGCAGCTGCCGCTTGAGCAAGGAGTTTTCACTCGCCCTGCAGAGCATGGCTTTCAGTTCGCGAATCGAGGGGGGCCGGCGACAATAACCGTAGGCGCCTAGCCGAACGAGTTCAACCGCCGTCGAACGCAGACCATCGTCTGCCATGACCACGGCAGGAATCTCTTGCGCGATAATGCGCCGGGAGCACTCGACCCGCTCTTTCATCAAGCCGTTGTTTGAATTGAGATCCAGAATCAGTACGTCGCACTCCCCGGAATCGACCAGGCGCAGAATATCCCCTTCGCTCGTCGCTAACGCAACCTGGAAGTCCTTACCCAGGGCGGAGGCAAGTAGGGTTTGCAGCGCACGATCTTCTGAAAGAAGGCCAATCCGGATCATAGGTAATTTGTCTCTTTTCCCAGTTGCGCCGGAATCAAAGTCGGCGCCGTTCAAGGCACATCCAACGACGTGCCAGACTCTATGGCGTTCCTTCGGAATTGAAGAGTCTGCCAGGATGCTTCTTCGGGGAAATTGTTCAAGTTAATCGTCTTTCGTTAACTTCTTAGAAGGCACCACGTGAACGTGATTTTCGCCGCCTGGTACCGTTCGGTCAATACCCCACCAGTGACTAGAGATGACACGGAGGTAACCCTGTGGGCTTAATACGCTCCATTCCGGGAATGGTATTCGACAATCTCAGAATAATTGGTAAGCAGGTCTTTACACGGTCCTCCGCTTGCCTAAAGGTGACTCGGATTGTTGAAGCGCAATCCCATGTCAGGCTCGTCCTATCTGGCACGAATGTCCAAATTTAAGAGGACGTTTTGAATCACGTTTATTCCGTCGGCGCAGAGTTTTTCTTGCCGCAGTTGTGGCGCAATGAAGCCGTTTGGGCAAAGCTCCCCCGTCGTCCCTAGCGCACTTTATCCTGGTTCGTGATCCGACGTTACCATGGTTGGTCCGAAAGCCGGGTTTCTGTCTCGCCCTCTTACCAATCCAGTAAACACCCGGGATACTGTAATGCATATGGACGCCACTGCTGCCGAACCCGCCGTCGCCCCCGAGGGCGCGGCCCAAGAAACACCCGCGCCGTGGGTCCGCCTCTATTCCAGGCACCTGATGAACATGGCCATCCTGGTAATGCTGCCGATGGTGGCGGCAGCCACCTTGAACCGTTCACGAACCCTCTTCGTCGACCCCGACATCTGGTGGCACCTTGCGAACGCGCGCATCCTCGTTACCGCGCATCACTTCATCCACACGGACCCCTACTCTTTTACCGTGGTCGGGCAGCCTTGGATCAACTGGGAATGGCTCTCGGAATTGGCTTATTGGTTCAGCTACCAGGCCCTGGGTTTGCGCGGGATCTATGTCGTCACCTGGTTCGCTCTCGCCGCCAATATCCTCTTCGTCTACTGGCGCGGCTATTGGCTGGGCCGCAGTGCCGACGCGGCTTTGTGGTCGTCCGCCATTGCCTTCGTGCTGATGACCGTGAACTCCGGACCCCGTATGATCGAGTTCGCCTACCTTGCCATGTCTGCGGAACTGGCGATCCTTGAAGCCGCCGATCGGGGCAACAAGCGCTGGCTCTGGCTGCTTCCGCCTCTATTTTGCCTCTGGATCAACCTGCATGGCATGTGGTTCGCGGGCCTGGTTTTGCTCGGGATCTACATTGCCTGCGGCATGGTCCCCGTGAGTCTGGGAGTCTTTGAGCAGAAAGCCTTCACCCCTTCCGAGCGCAACCGGCTCCTGGCCATCTTCGGCGCCTGCGTCGTCGCACTGTTTGTGAACCCTTATGGCTGGCACCTGATGTGGAACCCCCTCGACATGATGATGAATCAGAATCTGAGCGTCTCCACCATCGCCGAATGGCAGCCTCTGAATCTATCCAACATGGAAGGCAAGGGCGTGGTGGCGGCCATCGCCGTGATGGTAGTGGCCAATTGCATTCGCGGACGAAAATGGAAGATCTATGAAATGGTCTTCGTCTTTCTCGCCTGGTATGCCGCCGTCGCGCATGTGCGCTTTTGCTACTTTGCGGCCGTGCTCACCGCACCCATGCTGGCAAGAGACCTTGCCCGCAGTTTCAGCAGCGAATCAAATACGAAAACCATTCCCGTGATGAACGGCCTCATGGCTGCCGGCGCGCTGGGCGTGATGCTGTACATGTTTCCGACCGAGGCGGCGCTCGAGAAGATGGTGGGAATGATGTTTCCCGTTCATGAGATAGCTGCTATCCAGCCGTCATGGAGGACGCTCGATTTCGATTACGTCGGCGGCCGGATGGCATTCCAGTCCAAGCCCAGCTTTATCGACTCCCGTTTTGACAGCTTCGAACATCTGGGGATCATGAAGGACTACCGAAGCATCATGATGGCCTATAACTCCTTTGAGCTCATGGACAAATACCGGGTCGACCACGCTCTCCTGAAGGATGACCTGCCCATCACGTACTTGATTGAAAAGTCTCCGGACTGGCAGGTCCTGATGCGCGAAAAGGCGTGGCAAGGGGAATACATCCTGTTTGCCAAGACAGGTCACATCTCGGCAGGTTCCCCGGCATGCGCACCGGCTTCGCCACTCCCCCAGCATTAGGTCCTGCCAGCGGAATGAAGGCCACGATTGCAACTCGCGGTCTACTGAGCGGTCTATTGATTCGTCAAACAATACCAAGTGATGCGCGTCACAAACCGCCATGCCGAGGAGCTGTCAGGATTCCTGTTAGGTTGCGCCGTTGAGACAATGGGGCCCTGCTTTCCCATTCTGAGGCGCTTGGAGTTCGTCCTTGAAACTCGACCCCTCCGCCTTTGTCGCCGACAAGGAATTGCTTGACGCGCTCGAGACGCGATCCACCTTGATCGTCTGCGAAGAGAACTGCGTTCTCTTCAACCAGGGCGATCCGCCGTCCGGCTTGTACGTCCTTCGCTCTGGGTCGGCCACGTTGAGCATGACCTCGCAGACCGGCGAAACCATTCTGCGCATCTCAGTGACCCCCGGCGCGCTCCTCGGTTTGCCCGGATTCATCGCCGGTCAACCGTACTCACTTACCGGAAAAGCCTCGAAAGGCGCCGAACTCGGCTTTGTGAGCCGCGAGGGTTTTTCTGATTTGATGCTCAACAACCCTGCTCTCTCGCTCAAAGTGCTGAGCGTCCTCGCCGCCGAAGTGCGGAGCGCACGCCGCGCCATCTCCGGATCCTGAACCGTCCGGTTTTCCACGCTACTCGCATTCGCTCCTAACGAAATCCGACAGTCCGATGCATTAGCATCCAGGGTGTGCCCGGTCTGGATACCCCGGTAATGTACGTGCGCGGCGTCGGTCCGCGCGTAGCCGAAATGTTGGCGGCCAAAGACATTCATACGGCCGAGGACCTGCTCTACCACCTGCCGTTTCGCTACGAAGATCGGCAGAATCCGCGCAGCATTGACGAGCTGAAGCCGGGCGAAACCGCCAGCATTATTGCCGAAGTCCGCGGCGCTATTCTGATGCGGACCAAGCGCATGCCGCTCTTCGAGCTGACCGTTGGGCAGGGCCGATTTGCGCTCAAGTGCATCTGGTTTCACGCAACCTATCTTGAAGGCAAATTTCATGCCGGTCAGACCGTGGCCGTCTACGGCAAAGTCGAGCCCTCACGGTCCACCAGCAACCTGAAAATGATCCAGCCGCAATGGGAGCTCTTGCCCGATGCGGGCGACGATGCAGAAACGCGCCTGCTTGAGGTCGGCCGCATCACTCCGGTGTACGAATCGCTAGGCGGCAGCCGTCTCGCCTCGCGATGGCAGCGCAAGGTGATCTTTCATTTGCTCGAAGGCATGAGCGGAGCCGCCCCCGAGTTTCTGCCGCAGGCGATGCTCGCTCGGCTCGATATGCCGAACCGCGAGAAGGCTCTGCGCGAGGTGCACTTTCCCCCCGAAGGAACATCGCTCGCGCAGTTACAGTCCTCCAGCACACCGGCACACCGGCGTCTCATCTTTGAAGAGCTGTTCTTTCTTGAACTCGGGCTCGAATTCAAGCGTCGTCGCATGCGCGAGCGCGCGGGCATCAGCTTCACCACCACTGACAAAGTGCGCGAGGCCATTCGTGAAGTGTTGCCCTTCCATCCCACCGCGGCGCAAAAACGCACCCTCGGCGAAATCGTCGCAGACATGCGGCAACCAAGCCCCATGCGCCGGCTCCTGCAGGGCGACGTCGGCTCCGGCAAGACCATCGTTGCTTTCCAGGCCATGCTCGTCGCGATGGAGAATGGCTACCAGGCTGCGCTCATGGCGCCCACTGAAATTCTGGCCACCCAACACTATCTCGCGGCGCGCAAGCTGCTCGAGCGCTCTTCGCGGCGCTATCGCATCGTGCTGCTCACCGGTTCCCTCGACGACGACCGCAAACGCACAAATCGCGGCCTGATCAATCACGGCGAAGCACAGTTGGTCATCGGGACACATGCGCTGATCGAAGAGAAAGTCGAGTTCGACCGGTTGGGCCTGGTGGTTGTCGACGAACAGCATCGCTTTGGCGTCCTGCAGCGTTTCAAACTAATGAAGAAGCCTAATCAGCCGGAGCCGGATGTGCTCGTGATGACGGCTACCCCGATCCCTCGTACCCTCGCACTCTCCCTTTATGGCGATCTGGACGTGAGCGTGCTCGACGAACTGCCACCGGGCCGCACCCCCATCGTCACGAGACGCGTTCCGGGTGAGCGCTCTGAAGATGTCTGGGACTTCGTGCGCAAGCAGGTGGCGAAAGGCCGCCAAGCCTACGTCGTTTATCCCGTAATTGAAGGAACGCGGGACGATCAGCCCGAGCTGGATTTCTCCCGCGATCCGGCTGATGCCTCGATCGAAGCCCCGAGCCCGTCCCCAAAAACAGCCGTCCGCAAAGGAAGAATCGCGAACCTGTTTCCCGACTCCGCGTACACTTCTCGAAATACTGCTCCAAAAAACAAAACAACGGAGCTGAAGTCAGCCGTCGAAATGCACGAGAAGCTTCGCACTGGCCCGCTCGCAGGATTGAGACTCGGCTTGTTGCACGGACGCCTCGACGCAGACGAAAAAGAAGTCATCATGCGGCGATTCCAGCGCGGAGAGACCGACGTGCTCGTCGCTACCACCGTGATCGAAGTGGGCGTTGATGTTCCCAATGCAACAGTCATGGTGGTGGAGCATGCCGAGCGTTTCGGACTCGCGCAGTTGCATCAGTTGCGCGGACGCGTGGGCCGCGGGGCAGCGAAAAGCTATTGCGTTCTGATCACCGGCGAAAGCGTTACGCCGCTGGCTGAAGAGCGCCTGAACGCGATGGTCCGCACCCAGGATGGATTTGAGCTGGCCGAGCTCGACCTCGCCATGCGCGGCCCCGGCGAGTTCTTCGGCACCCGTCAGGCAGGGCTTCCCGACTTCCGCGTTGCCAATCTCTTTCGCGATCGACAACTGCTTGAACTCGCCAAGCGGGAAGCCGACCGCTTCGCCAATGCTAGAGCGGAAAAGGGCAGGGAAGCCGAGGGCACGGATGCCGAACGGGCGGGTGTATGGGCGCGCCTCAAGGAAGCGTGGCAAAGGCGTTACGGCCTCGTCGAAGCTGGCTGAAGTTTTTAGTTTGAAGTCCGGCTGAAGGATCGGTTGGATGAAAAGGGGCTCCCCAAAAAACTGCTGCCCACCATTGGTGAGATTGTCATCGCACCGATGGTGGGCCTTCCCCTGAGCTTGCTCTATCTATTGCCCCGCGCATCTAACGTTCTCTAGATTTCTAACGTGCTTTCAAAGTAGATAACGTAATTTAAGTTAAATAACCCTGAATACAGAGCCTTACTCTCCGCGCGCGCTTGCCAGTGCCGGAACCCGCTGCAACACCGGAGTCAAAGCAAGCGTCAGCAAGAACACCATCGGTCCCGCAATCACCAGCCACGCTGCCAGCGTGTGCATAGCCGTGCCGCCCAGCGTGTACTGCTGTCCCGACGAAAACATCCAACCACCCAACCGGACGAACGGCAGCATCAGAGTGAGCTGTACCGGCATCGCCGCATAATTCGCCACTTGCATTGCCGGCACGTTCAACCGCAAAGCAACGGCGACCACGGTGCAAAGAGCAGTCGGGATCCCGATCACAGGCAAACAGCCGATGGCGAATCCAAGTGCGAGAGTCAGTGCCAGCTTCTGCGGCGAAATCCCCGCCCGCAAGCAAGCTGTGAGTTGGCTCTTCGAAGCTGTCAGCCATCCGTTCATATTTGCTTTCAACCTACCGTTTTCGTGCCAACGGCGGGTTGTTCCAGGGTGAATCTTTCGTGAAGGAATCAACCCCATCACTCGCACCGAGCATACTTCTGAATGGATCGAAATAGCTCTACCACCTTTGGCGCATCGGGCGGTCCGAAGGTGTAATAGAGAACGCGCTCACTCGGTTTTCGGAACAAGAGCCGACCGATTGGGCCTCAGCCTGCCGCGCGCAACAGCCCACGTTCACGCATCGAAGCCAGCACCTGTTCGACCTTCCAATCCAGGGCTTCCGTGCCATCGATCGTGAGGTCTGCATTTTGCTCCGAGGGCCGCACGTAGCGCAGGCTCGACGGCCGGACCGTTGCGTCATACTGCAACCGCACGGATGCCTCGCTTCGTCCACGCTGTTCCATATCGCGCTTAAGACGCCGTTCAAAA
>Ga0182024_10003721_pt1 | contig 35965 bp, 20 predicted proteins | sample P32metaG_FD_120480 | JGI IMG/M metagenome (GOLD analysis project Ga0182024, IMG submission 120480) | Permafrost microbial communities from Stordalen Mire, Sweden - P3-2 metaG (Illumina Assembly) | ecosystem: Environmental > Terrestrial > Soil > Wetlands > Permafrost | place: Sweden: Stordalen...
ATCCCCGCGGCCTCAAGCGCAAGATGAGCAACTTCCCGCTCCGCCCGCGCCACGTCAAGCCCCTGCCCAAGATCGACATTCGCAAAGCCATCAGGATCATTAAGTGAATAGTATTACGGCTAATGCGCAGGATTCCTCTTTTACTTAGATGCGCAAGTCCTCCCCGAGTTTGGTCGCGTACGGATTTCGACGAAGGCCGAAGCAATTAGATGCTTTCTTGGGATGCAGAAGTCAATCTAACCTCTACCACTTGCGTCCCGAGGCGCGGGTGTTTCGCCGTGAGTCTCAGGAGTCCCGGTTCCTCCCCGGCACGTAGCCATACCGCGCCCGTCCCGCCCACCAAAGAGAAGGGACTGTCGCCGATGAGTTTACCGGGGCCTTCCAAACTAAGCGCGATCGGATCATTCGCGTACGTCCGGATCGCCCCGAACTCATCTGTAACGCGCAGAACTACGCGTGTCGTATCGGCTCCGTCTGCCTGCAGTTCGCGGTCATCGGGCAACGCCATGAACTTTGTATCGACTCCCTTGCCCGACAGCGATTTTGAGATGACTTGCTTACCGTCGATGAAACCATCAGCTCGCAAATCACCCCAGCCGGCGCGAACCTTTCGCAGATCGAGTTTGCTCAAATCGAGAACGAAAGGCGGGTACTTGAGATGGTCAAATTCAGTTCGGTCAGGCTCGATCTCTGCAAGCAGCACCCAGGGGTTGGATTCAAGACTATCGGCGCGCGCAAAGATCTTGAGTTGTTCGCAATTCGAGCAGAAGACTGCTTTAGTGAATCCCACCGATTCGTCGCCGCGTGCCCAATGAAACGCAGGCTCGAGCACAATCTCCTCGCTCGGGTCGCATTGGGACTTATAAAATCCCGCGGCTGGCTTCGGCTCCCGAAAGATATCGGTCACCCCGTGATAACAAATGCGGTCGCCAGCCCCGAAGTTAGAATGCGTGTTGTAGTCGAATGCGCACCAGCCAATCCCACCCGCATATTGCGGATTGGAAGCAAGCTGGTTATGAATCCTTGCATGGCGAAGCGTGTGCTCCCGCTGGCGTTCGTCATCATCCGTCGTCTTAGTTGGGAAAGTGTGCCCAACGAATTCCGTGTTCAAGTAACGCGGGTGGCAGGGAGGCTTCAACGGGAAACCGAAATCATTCATTGTGAATACATCCTCCAGGAACTCCGACTCCTGGAAGTATCGAATTCCACCCGTCTGCCGCGATGTGTCGAGCGCATGTGCAAAGGCATTGGTGCGCGTATAGAAATCGTGATCGTCCAACGATTCATTGATCCGGACGCCCCACAGCACAATAGAAGGGTGGTTCCAGTCTCGACGAATCATTCGGCCTACATTGTCGATCGCCACTTGCTTCCACTTCTCATCGCCTATATGTTGCCAGCCGGGAATCTCCTCAAGCACAAGCAACCCGATCTCGTCGCAGCGATCGAGGAAGTGTCGTGATTGGGGATAGTGCGAAGTTCGCACGATGTTACAGTGAAGATCCTTGCGAAGGATATCCGCGTCCTTGCGTTGAACGCGCGCTGGCATCGCCTGTCCAACAAATGGAAATGTCTGATGCCGGTCTAGACCACGCAGCTTAATGATCTTTCCATTCAATGAGAATCCATGATCGGTAAAGACAGCTTCCCTGAAGCCAACACGACGGGTATCTTCATCAACAACCTGACCGGACCGGACGAGCCTGACATGGGCCGTGTAGAGGTGAGGATCTTCGAGACTCCAGAGCCTAATGTTGTGAAGCTGACCGAGCGATACCGTGTGGCGCGCCGGATCCTTGATCGTTTCAGTCGTGCTGTAAGCCGGAGCATCGGTATACGGATCGAGTGACGCCTCAGTCGACTGCGTCGAATTGCTGGCGTTTCCGAGAGTTTGTTTGCCCTTGGCAACGATTTGGTCTCCATCTCGCAATTCCACTTCGATAGATAGGCCTCCGGGTGTTGAGGCGTCGCCCGCGAGGAAGCAATGGACATCGAGAGATGGGCTGCCAGTCGCTAAATCCTTTGGTTGGGCAAAGATGTTATCAATATAGTTTTGGGGAACGACGCGAAGGGATACCTCACGATATATACCTCCGAAGGTCATGTAATCGATTTCATAGCCGAAAGGCGGAATGTCCGCCCGCTCAGTTGAACCCACCTGCACGAGTAAAACGTTTTCAGCTCCTTGACGCAAATGCTCGGTCAGTTCAAAAGAAAACGAAGTGAACCCGCCCTTATATTCACCCAGTCGAGTCCCATTGATCCAGACGGTTGACGCAGTCATCACACCTTCAAAATCGATAAACACGCGTTTGCCCGCGGCACCTTCCGGAAGTTTGAAACGGCGCCGATAGGTGGAGACAAACTCGTAATCTTTGTCGTCAAAATTGTGCCAGGGCAATTCGATATTTGTATGAGGCACCACGACGCGCTCAAACTTCGAGTCATCGAATCCAATCGCTTCCGCGCCGTCGACCTTCGCCGGATGATATCGCCAGTTGCGGTTAATGGGAAGAATCAACCTTCCTTGCGCGGCTTGAACATCTGCAAACACTTCGGAACTCGGCAATGTCGTAGACGCCAACATCGCTCCTGCCGTCTTAATAAAGTCGCGCCGGATCATTCACAATCTCCATTCCGATTAATGTTTCATGTTGAATTGCAGAGCACATCGTCGATCCATGTGCACCATCAAAAAGCGAACTGCCTATGCCATCCAGTCACAAAGAGCGCTCCTAAGATTCGCGAAAGAAACCGGCTCGCTCGCTCTCCAGAGCCCGAATTCCGCCGGCGCGACAACGTAAGCCTGAGAGATGCTTTCGGCCAGAGCGATACAAACGGTCGCACTTTGATATTCAGCGTAGCGTGTGGCTGCGAGCCAAATATAGAGCGCCAATATCTCTGCATCGGCAGCACTCCCAGAAAAATCGTCGACCGAGGGAGCAGGGTTGACTTGATCCGGATTATCGAAAACGGCGACACCGGTAAAAGGCTTTGGTTTTGTGCGCACACCGAACCGCGCGGCCACCATCGACGGCCGCGCTCGTCGAAACGCTTCTGAAGCTCCCCATTCTACGAACGAGTTGCCAAAAAGCACAGCGCCGTTTCCTGAAAGAAAAAGTGAGCGAACAAATTCCTGGACTGCGGGATCCGAAGCAATCTCCGCAGGGCACCAGGGAATCACATCCACCTTGCGCAGTCGATCGAATACAGCATCCGCATCGGCGAGATCCTTACGCATTGTGTTCATTTCGTGAGAGAAGTTCTGTCGGTAAGGGCCAAGCCTCTCATAACCGAGTGAGATGAAACTTGAGATGGCGTTTGCGGGTGCGGCCGGTGGCAAGCTTGAATCACTCAGTCCGCTCCCTGCATCCAGAACCCAGATCTCGGCGGAAGATGATCCTGTTCGGCTCGCAGTTGAGGAAAGCAAACCCTGCGATTCTATCCCTGACCTTTCGGACGTGGGCATCAAAAGGAATTCCAGAGACCTTGGATCATTGCCGGAAACCGAAGGTTCGAGACTCAGCGCCTTGCCAATGCCCTGCCAGCGTCTCCACACAGTTGACGGGTTCACGGGCAGAGTTGGGGGAATGTCGAGCAGAACCAGACGATGCCGTGTTTTCGCTGCCGCATTGTTCGGTGGAAGCGAATGCTGATCGACTACGTCGAATACCGCCTGAACCGCTCGCCGCCAATCTTGAAAATACGTCGAGCGAGCTAGTTGGGAAGAATTCTCGATCGTCTGTTCTTTAGTGGAGAACCGCCAGCGGCGGACCCCCATTTTATCTTCCAACTGAATAACCTTCTGAAACAATGCAGAGGATTCTTCCTGGTTCAGACCGGCTACATACAGTAATAACTTCTCGACCGCTTGACGCTCATTCGCAAATAGATACTTCCATTGCCCGAGTTGCTGATTCACAAACGGAAGGAATGTAATCGGAAGACGTTGTAATACTCCTTTGTCCAATGCGGACTGCAGGTCGTCGCGAAGCTTTTCCGAAGTATTCATGATTCCGTTTTCAACTCAACTCTGCCTACGAGTCATCGCTTGGTTCCGCTCAGGCCAATGCCGGCTCATGCAACCCGCGTTCGGGGATCAACCATGCAGCTCCATCAACTTTGTGCCTTGCGACCCGAGCGGTGGGCAGCCAAGGAGGCCTGTTAAGGTCGGACAAATATCAATATGACGAATCGGGCGTTCCACGATTAGAGGTTTAGACACTGCCGGCCCTAAAGCCATCATCCATGTGTCAATCGTCGATTCCTCGTGAGCGCGATGGTTGAAAAAACCATTTGTCGACGAACCGTCCGGGTCTCGCCCAAACTCCGGAAGAATCACCATCGTGGTCTTGCCCCGGTAAGCGGGATTTGATTCTACTTCCTGCCAAAGTTGATAGCAGAGTCGATCTGCGGCACGAATGCCTGCCAAGTGCAGGGAGTAAGAACCGAAATGTGCCGCCTCCACGTCAGAGAAAGCAACTACAAGCGCTTTAGGTGAAAACTTTCGCATAATCTCGCGAGTCATGAAAAAAGTGAGCTCGTCGCCCGAAGTGGGTCCACCATCGCGCACAAAACTGGCTATCGCAGTCTTGATGCTGCCTTCAACGCGCGGATCAAGTTGATTCGCCGCCTCGAAGACATTCCATCCTAACCCTTCATAGTTGCTTCCCTGCATTGCGTTCTCGAGTTCAGCTTGAACTTTGTTCCTGTCAGCCATGTTTCCAGTCCGGCCGGATCGCAATGCTTCTTCCACCGCCATCAGCATCAGCTGCTTGGGGAAGACGACATTGGCCCCATAAGATGGGCCATAATTCGAATCCGAACTCGAGCCAATCTGACTGGTAAGTGCTTTATTGCTCGCCACGACCCATGCCTCGTTGCGATCAAAATGCGTGCACTTGCGAAACTGTTCGAAGAGCGTCGGTGTAGTGGGTGCGACTTTGCCCCAGTCGTCGAGTCGTTGCCAATTTCCAGTGAGAATACTGGAAATTGCGTTAAAGTGGGCAGTTACTCCTTCATTGCGCGCATGAAGATAGAAGAGAGACTGCGGAAGTAAATCCGACACCAAATGCGGAACATTCTCAAGACCCTCGCGAGAAAAAGTCTCAGCGCGTCGAACTCCACCGATCACGACCAACAGAATCTTGTGATTGGGAACGTCTATCGCACGCGGGGTTGTGTCTGCATGTACTTTTGGAAACATCATCCCCGCGACAAGGAGCCCCGCCGCTTGAAGGAAGATCCTTTTAGATGCGTCAACCGGGAGGTCAGAACCGCCTGAATTCCTGGAGCCGAGCTGGGTGTCTAAGAGACCACCATTCTCCATAAATGCCCCCTCAGGCGCAATCTCTTGGGAGTCCGATACTACGCATGAATCCGCCTCTGAGAGATGCCTCATTATAGGCGCAATATGGCAACTCCTCAATTCCAAATTGCGGGTCCTCAACTAATGGCAAGTGAAAGCAGCTGACCCAGATCGAGTGCAGAGCTTGATGTCGTTCCGCGGGGCAATGTCGGAGCAACTACGAGTGCCTCGCCGTGCCCTTCAAACCACGCAAGAAAAGCGGATTCGCCATAGCCAGAAAGCCTTTGTTGGTTGATCCAGTGATAATACGAGGCCATGTCCGCATCGATAAGTGAACCCATTGGATCAACTTCCGACTCACCTTTCGTATTCGACAGGAGCTCATTCATCGGGCGTTGACGCTGTCTCGGAGCAAACCGTACCAATAGGCTAAGCGGTTGGGCTCGCCTCAGAACCTCGCGCGCTGTCCACTGCGCAAAGGTGGTGCTGAATATCTGGGTTCCAGAACCCTCGGTCAATATCTTGAGCTGAAATCGATCAAGCACCGCATCTCCAGACGGATTCATTTCTAGATCGGACGGTGTGATTCGCGCTAGGTGCGTTCGCAGTTCCTCTGGTCCCATTCCTGGCTTCTGGATTTCCGCACTTACATTTCTTAATAGGCTCGCACGTAGCGGTTCCAGCGATCTGTAAGAGACACACGTCAAACCAGGACCGTGGCCGGATTCCAGCCCTCCGTCAACGTACCAATGGCCGTAGGAAACCGGATAAGCCTGTGAGCGAGATGCCACACCCTCAAGAAGAAGTTCAAGTCCTCGCCCGGGCTTTATTTGATTGAAATAGGTTCCGTGTGCGCGCAGGTTTTTGAACAATTGACCGTCATATGACATTACGCCCTGCCCAATAACGGCAATGCCGAGTCTGCGCACTGCTAAAGGTTGCGGAGGCATCCCTGACTGCAAGCGGGAGCCGTACTCTGTTGCTGCGGCTCGAAAGGCATCCAGTTGGTGAGTACTCCAAAGATGTGCAGAAAGTTGTTCCGTAAACTGCGCCGGCTGATTGATCCAGTCGAATTGCTCGAGCTTCGGCGAAATTGTGAGCTGCTCAAAGGCTCGGAAACGCACTTCTCTCTGTGGCGGGGTGAGGGCGCTGAGCAGAGCTAACTCGCTTTCGATTGCACTGCGCTCAGCGGGAAACTTAAAGTCGTAGTCGACGATCTCGCGCAATAGACCAGGGATGAAGACTAAGGGTAGTTCGCGGAATGTCTCAAGATGAGATACGACTAACCTCCTGGCTTCAGGAGGATAGCTGGAGAACTGCTCGGCTTGGAGGTCGTGCGGCTGCATGAGACCTATAAGAACTCTTTGATCGGTTTTCCTTGAGCTTCTCCCGGACTAAATCCCAACATCGCACCAAGAGTCGGTACAAGGTCAACCGACTGCATCGGTTCGTCGAAGACCACGCCCCGTCGGACACCCGCACCCAGTGCCATCATCCATGTCGTACGGCTAGCGGCGTCGCCTGTACGATGATGTTGGAATCCGTTGCCTCCCGGTTCATAGTCGGAGTCCCGTCCAAAGTCAGGAAGGATGAACATTGTCGTATTTCCTGCGTATTCCGGTTCAGTTTGCACAGCCTTCCACAACTCTGCACAAAGGCGATCAGTGCGCCGAATACCCTCTATATAGAGTGAATAAGCCCCCGAATGCGCGACATCGATATCATGCATCGTGATCCAAAGAAGACTCGGTGCCTCCTGCTGCATAAGGCGTTTTGCTATGTAGACCGACAATTCATCGGGACTGGAAAGTGTTCGTGCATGAGCCATGAAGTCCTCGACAGACAATCTGAGGATAGATTCGAGTTGCTGAACCTCGAATTCGCTCCCTCCGAGTTCCGGTGTGTATAGAGGCGTTTCGTAGTTGTCTCGCAACAGATGTTCCAAATCTGTAGTAGGGCCATGCGCAGTTGCACTGAGCAAATGTTTAGGTAGAATGACCGCCGCTCCCATTCCGGGTCCAAAGGAACGGGAGTCACTCTCACCGATTCGATTGAATCCGTTGCTCGGCGCTACAACCCAGGTATCCGAGGCCGGACGCCTGAGGTCCTTGCGGAAATATTCGAAGACAGTGGGATGTTCCGGCGGGACAGCGGAGAAGTTATTGAGCGTTTCATATACTCCGGTCGTCAAGCTCGCCGTGGCCACGTAGTGCCCCAGAATCCCGTGGTTAGTAACATGTGTAAAGAAGCTTGATTGCGGAGCCAATTCGCTGATCAGGTGAGGTATATTCTCTTGCCCCTCTGGCGCAAAAGTCTCTTGGTCCCGGGCGCCGCCGCCAAACGTCACTACAATCGTTTTGCGTTTCTTTCGAGCAGCCTCACCTCGAACAAATGGGCTGGAACTTCCAAGCGCGGCTCCGAGCGCGAGGCCTGCAGTTGTCCTCAGAAACTCCCTTCTGCTTCGGCTAAGGCCGACAGCGATTTCTCGTGGAGTCAAATCCTCTCTCCCTCGTAAGCCAAAGGTGAATCCGTCCGTAAACGATTGTCGATTCATTCGCTCAAACCATCCGTCAACTTAGTAACTTTCTCGATTGGTTGCAGACCGCTTGCTTTCAATTTGCCGTCATTGTTTGCGCGCCTGCCATCCATAAGCAATCAAAACTTCGAAGACGTTCTTTCCTTTTCTGCGTAGACGAATTGCTGGACCTCGGCTCGCTCCTTGTCGACCTCAGCGAGATGCGCAGCGCGTAGCTTCTGATACACTGCGAACTCCTTTTGGGCTTCAACCTTTTCTCCCACATGGACGTAATCGGTTCCGAGGCGGTAATGCGCATCGGATAGATCAGGATTCAATTCGAGAGCTCGCACATACTCGGGAATTGACTTGTCATACAGATGCTGACCGGCATACAAATCTCCAAGTTGCATGTGCGCTTCGGGTATGTTGCCATCAAGTGCGATCGACTTTCGCAGAAGTGACTCCACGATTGCAACGTCCGCACTGGAATCTTCCGATCGCTTCCCTTTCCACAAGCTGATCGCGTAGTAGTATTGGGCTCGGGCGTCTTGGGGACGGAGTTCAGCATAGCGACGGAATCTTCCGATTACATCTTCGGCCTGCTTCGGAGAGCTATCGAACGCCTTGGACAAAAATAGATAGCATCGCGGGTCAGAAGGATCGAGATCGGCGGCGGTTAGAAGAGCTTGCACGGCGTCATCGTACTTTCCGCGCGAATACAGCGCCAAACCTAAGCCGATAAACAGCCGGGGGGAATGCGGATATCGTATTGTAGCTTGTTGGAAGATAACAATCGCCGGCTCATAGGTCCTGTGAAGAAGCATCTCGCTTCCCCAATCAAACAGGTTGTCCTCGCTCGGATCGAGATGAGCAGCGGATTCAAACTCATTTTCTGCCGCGACGAACTTGCCGTCCTTCTCGTCGATCTGGCCAAGCAGGTTTTGCAGTTCTCCGGTATTTTGCTTCTTCGCAATCGACTCGGCTACTTCCTTCGCTTCCGTTAGCTTGCCGAGTTGAAAGTCCGCCATAGCCAAATCGTAGCTGTTGTCGTACGAATCAGGCTGGATCCGATGGGCCATCTCAAGCAGCGGGCGAGCCTCTGGAATCTTCCCCCTCTGAATGAGGAACTCGCCCATGTTGTGGTTGGCATCGAAGCCTTGCGGATCCAGTTGAAGAGCCTTTTGGAACTGTTCTCCAGCTAAAGCTGCTTTGCCTGAATGCAACAGCGTGGCTCCGAGATTGGTACGGGCAGCCGCGGAATCCGGTTTCAACTGGACTGCAATTTTGAGGTGATTCTCTGCCTTCGCATCTTCCGATAGTGACGCGTAGACCAGCCCAAGAAGTTCGTGGAGCTCATAACTTTTTGGTGCAAACGGCAGGAGGCTTTCAATCTGTTGAGCCGCCTCTGGGTAGCGGCCCGCGTCGTAATCCGCGACGGCAGACTGATATCTGCGATCGAGATTCTGCTTTTCGGTGTCCTCGGCCGACGCGACCCTTGCGCACACAAAAGCAGCGCCAAGCGCCACTAACAGAAACCGAGGCAACTTGCTCACTGTCCGCCTCCGAGATTGCCGCGTGAGCAATTTGTTGCTACGCAGAACAACACCCCGGGGCGCCTCAATGGCGCACGTCCCCGGGGTGTGTTCATTCTAGCCTAGTAGTACAGTTTCAACGCAAACTGAATCTGCCGCGGATCGAACGGAGCATCGCGCGTAGATCCTATTGCGCCAAAGGTGCTGCTTGTGTAGTTTCCAGAGCCTCCAACCGCGACAACGCCGTTGCCTCCAAAGTTCGGTGCGTTGAAATTCGGATGGTTGAGGATGTTGAAGAACTCCGACCGGAACTGCATCGAGAAACGCTCGTTCAACTGGAAGTTTTTGAACAGCGAGAAGTCGAGGCGGTGGAATCCCGGAGTTGTGATCTGTCCAGCCTTGCTACCCAAAGCGCCAGCGCCACTATAGGGCACGCAGCCGGTTGGCGTATCCGGAATCGGAGCGATGACTCCCGAAACCACACCCAACTGGCAAGGTTGGCTGAAAGCTCCGGGGTTTCCAATCCAGAAGGGCCCGTGATATCCGCCCAGAGTCTCAATCTTGACCCCAAGTTTTGGACTCTGGCCGGAAAGAAGAATATCGTCGCAGGTAGTTCCAGATGTTGTGCCCGTTGGACAAGTGAAGTTGAGCGGTTGGCCGCCTTGCAGAGTTACGATCCAGTTCGTGGCCCAACCGCCGAGAATCGCATTGGTGACGCCGCCCTGGTTCATGAACTGCTTGCCTTTGCCCACCGGCAGCTCATATCCGCCGCTGAAGTGGATCACGTTGCGGAGGTCGAAATCAGCGGGAGCATAGTCGAACTTGGGACCGAGACCCGGCACATTGTAGGCACGAAGCTCGCCCGTGCTGCCGCCGTTCAACAGGTCGCCCGCATCCGACATCGTCTTCGACCATGTGTAGGTGAGCAGGAAAGTCAATCCATTCGCGTATTGCTCCTCGAGCTTGGTTTGCAGTCCATGGTATGAACTGACGCCATAGGTTGCCTGGTAACTGCCCCCACCGAAATCGACGAACGGAACGCAGCTGTTTTCCGCAAAGGTCGCAAATGGACAGCCCTTTCCAGTGCCGATGCCAGCTGGCAGAATCTGCGTCACATTCTGATAGCCGACGCCACCTTGCAAGTCGGAGCCGTGGGTGTAGACATACGACGCAGTCGCAGAAAGACTGCGTGTGACCGAGTACTGGAGTGTTAGGTTCGCGCTGTACGTGCGCGGGGTTTGATAGTCAAACTGCAGGCCCTGCAGGCCTAAACCTAAAGCATTGACGGCCGTAGGTGTAAGCGGAATGCAGGAGAATCCGGATTCAAGCGATGCAGTTCCGCCTGGACCAGCAGTGGCGCACCCGTTGAACGGCGTGTTGTAGCTCGTCGGCGCCACTTGGGAAGCAGCGGCCGGATCCGCCGGGTTCGCGTTGTGCCCGTAGGAGAGGTTGAACACAAAGGGATAGTTTTCGCCGATGTTTGGTCCGTATCCCTGGTTCTCAAACGAGTTGTAGAAGAGACCAAAGCCACCGCGGGCCACGAATTTGCGGGTGATTTGATAGGCCATGCCGACGCGTGGAGCGAAATTCTGCTTTTGGGTCTGGAGAAGTCCTTGACCGTATCGATCGGTCTCGTCAAGCGTAATACCATCCTGTGCCAGGAGATTGACAAAGCCTGCGCAACCTACGCCTGAACAGGTTCCACTGGTCGATAGAGAACGGTTGTCTTTGCCGCTCGCCGGGATGATGAAGGTCGGTGCGCCGATGTTCCTTTCGGGCAGCGCGATGGGAACGAAATTGGCCTGGCCGCCGTTCTGTTCGTTAATCGGTCCGAAGAAATCCCAACGGACACCGAGGTTCAGCGTCAGCTTCGGCGTCATCTTCCAGTCATCCTGGAAGTACGTGGCGAAATAGACCTTTTCGTCGTAGGTTTTGTTGATGTTGGAGGCGTAGACCTCGTCGGAGCCGCCCGAATAGCTAAAGCCATTTGGATTCGGTGCTCCAGCGATTGTTGCCGGCGCGGCGATCGGGGGCACCAGCATTTGTGCCATTCCACCATTGGTGCTGCCCTGGTTTGGAATGTCGGTGAAATTGCTCGTGTATTGGAAAGCGCCGCGCGACCACGCTGGCTGTAGGGTGGAAAACTTCGCGTGCTGATATTCGACACCCATCTTAAAGCTGTGCTTGCCGTAGATCCTGGTGAAGTCGTCGGTAGCCTGAATGGTTGCGGTGGTTTCGTCGGAAGGGAGAAAGTTGTTGCTGCCCAGGTTCGTCAGGTTACCAATGTAGAAATTCGGTAGCCCACCATTCTCGGCCACCTGTGGAATATCGGAGATTCCGTATTGTGCAGGAATTCCCATCTGGCTGCCGACCGGTCCAAAGCGGGTGGTATGCAGGTGAGCGAAGCCGGCGCGGGCCTGGTTAATGGTGTTCGGATTAAAGACATAGGTGTAGGCCGCAACCATCTGGGCCGATTTTGCAGTCTGGATGCCCTGTTGGAAGGCCCCGCCGTCGGCTGCACCTGCAAACGGGCCAGGAATGAATTGCGGGTCATCCGAATAGCTGAATCGTGCGAAGATCTGGTTCTTCTCGTTGGGGTTGAAATCTTCGCGCGTATCGAAGGTGTTGGAATGCTCATAGAGACCAGGACTGTCCTGGTAGGTACCGAGACCCGCATTTGGCGCCGGATAAAGATCCAGCAGCTTCACCGCACCGGGATCGATGCGGCTTACCGGCAGCATATTGAGGTCCGGACAGCTGGATACGGTAAAGCTTTTTGTACTCGGTCCACACGCGCTGCCGAACGGTTCGCGGACGTAGCCGTCCGCCCCGGAAATATTGGTCAAACCTGAAACAGGATCGACCGCGCCCTTGGCCACAAAACGCGTTGTTCCGGGGTCGAGGATGACAGCTCTCTGAATCGAACGGCCGAGGATATCGGTCCTGGCTGCTCCCGCTTGTTGCGTGAGGATGTCCGTCAGATTCGTATAACCGCTGCTGCGCTCCAGGGCCGTCGGCACCGAACTGGTCTCCGAAGTTCCCTGCACGCGGCGCTTTCCTTCATAGTCGCCAAAATAGAAGAACTTGTTCTTGATGATCGGCCCGCCGACCATCGCGCCGAACTGATTGAGGCGAAGCTCGCCTTTTACCGGGGTCGTGGAGTTGTCTTCAAACCAGTCCGCGGCGTCCAGCTTGTCGTTGCGGAAAAACTCCCATGCCGCGCCGTGAATGCTGTTGGTGCCGGATTTGATCGTGGCGTTCATCACAGCGCCTGCAGCGCGGCCCAGTTCCGCGCTAAAGTCTGCGGTCTGGACTTTAAACTCCTGAATCGCATCGACAGGTGGAAGGATGACGTAGTTGGTTCCATTCAGAAAGTCGACGTTATTGGAATTGTTGTCGATGCCATCCAGCAGGTAGTTGTTCTGCGCGGGGCGCAGACCGTTCGCGGAAAAAGCGCCGGAAGCCGCATTGCCGCGGGTATCTGCCTGCGGGGTCTGCATGCCCGCACCGAGTTGGGCAAGGAACGTGAAGTTGCGCCCATTGAGTGGCAGCGAGTTCACTTCCTGCTGGCCGATAACCTGGCCGACAGATGCTTCTTCGGTTTGCAGCAACGGAGGCGCGGTGTTCACTTCGACGGTTTCTGTCGCAGTACCGAGCTTCAACTGAATATTCACCAGAAGAGACTGCGCAACGTCTACAGTGACATTTGTTTGCGTAGTTTTTGAGAACCCTTGCGCCGTCGCGGTCACGGTATAGTGGCCAATCCTGACCGGATTAAACGTGTAAAAGCCACTGCTGTTTGTTCTCGTTTCAAGGGTGATTCCTTGGTCGGTATTCACGAGGGTGACTTGGGCGTTAGGTACAACCGCGCCGCTCGTATCCTGTACCGTTCCGGAGATTGCTCCTTCGTCCACCTGGCCAAAAGCGCTTCGGCTTTGGAACATCAGGAAGCAAATACACGTGAAGGCTACGCAGGCACACACACCAAACCAAGTTGAGGTTTTACGTTCACGGCCCATCCCAATTTCCTCCGCTTTCTCTCTCTTCCTTCCGTCCTGTTTTGCCGATTTAGGGGAACGAAGGGGTCCACTTTTAACCGCTCTTTGTAAACGGTTTCATCAGTGTGCGAGGAAGCGTAGTGCATTCGTTGTATTTTTGTCAATCGAAAGTTGGAGACGATAATTGATAGGTCAGATTACCGCCACGGATTTAACCTTTACGCGCGGCGTCTCCAACGCACGATATCGCCGTTAACTTATTTAATTCAAATAATTTATCCACTTCGATACCAAACTCACTGAACCGACACCGGCTAAGCGACCTTATCTGCAAATTTGTCAAGAATCAGGACCGAAACGGAGGAGCTTTGACGAGAAATCCTCAGCTCACCTTCGTCCACTCACCCCCTCTGCTTATTTAGTTTCTGTTCCAAACCAAATTCCTCGTAACGCTGATTAGCCGGAGCGAACTCGGGTGCTATGATTTGGTCATCTTCCCGGTCTTCGGGACCCCTGATGACGCCACCCGAATTGAAAGAGCGCCCACGTTTTTCCCGCCGAGCGTTTCTTAAAACTATGGGATGTGCGCCGATGGTGTTCAGGGCCGCGCCCATCTTTGGATCATCCCCGCTGATCGGCTCACCAGAACATTCAAACGTCAATCAGCCAGTCTTCCCCTTCTCCGACGTTCGCTTGTCGCCCCATTACCCGACCCCGTCTCCCTTGGCAGAGGTCCTGCGCCTCGTTGCTCCGGGTTCTGATGAATATGTAACTGAAAAGTTTGCGTACGAAATTGAGTCGATCCTCAAGCAATGGTCTCGCGAACTAATCAACACGACGCAGGACCATCGGAGACTAGCCGAGTTACTCGACGCTTCGATCCAAGCCACATCTTTTTCTGTTCTCAACGAGACCAAGCTCCGCTCCTCGTATGGCATCGATACCCGCAAAAAGGCGTTCGACAGAAGTCTGAGCCAAGGGCGCGATCAATTCCTCCGGAACATCGATGCTTGGCTGGGTCCGATGTCGCATGTCACAACTGCGGAATTTGAAATCTATGGGATCGAACAAGTCAGCGAGTCTCCACTTACCGTCCGCGTTGACATCCGTTATGACCTGGTTGGGGAACGCAGCGATCGAGTGAGTGAAGAGCGCGTGGGCTCATGGCGCGTTCATTGGTCCCAAGATGCTTCGCAAAACTGGAAAGCACACAAATGGGAGATTGGCGACGAGACCCTCAGCGCCATCCGCGGGCCAGCGTTTATCGATGTGACGCAGCAAGCCCTCGGAGAAACAGATTCCTATGCAAATCAAATGCTGCGTGGGGCAGACTACTGGCGCACCGTTCTCGATGGTGCGATTGGCGTCGATGTGTACGCCAATAATGGCGTTGCAGTCGGGGATTTCGATAACGATGGCTTCGATGATATCTATGTTTGCCAACCGGCAGGATTGCCCAATCGGCTCTACCGCAATCGGGGCGATGGCACGTTCGAAGATGCAACCGAGAAGGCCGGAGTGGGTGTCCTCGACAGCACGGCCTCTGCTCTTTTCGCGGACTTTGGGAACCGTGGCCTGGAAGACCTGCTCGTTGTTTGTGGAACTGGCCCCTTGCTCTTCCGAAACCAGGGCAATGGAACCTTCTCCTTGAAGCGAGATGCCTTCAAGTTTGTGCGTCAACCTCAAGGGACTTTCACCCACGCCGCGTTGGCGGATTATGATCGCGACGGTCGTCTCGATATCTACTTCTGCATGTACATGTATTACTTGGGTCTCGACCAATACCACTACCCAATCCCCTATTACGATGCGCGCAACGGTCCGCCGAATTGTCTCTTCCACAACAACGGAGATGGGAGCTTTACGGAGACGACAGAAGCGGCGGGGCTGAACGTCGATAACGATCGTTACAGCTTCTCGTGCGCATGGGGCGATTCAAACGGCAACGGATTGCCTGACCTTTTTGTAGCCAATGATTTTGGAAGCTCGCAGCTTTACCGCAACAACGGCGACGGGACGTTTACTGTTGCTTCGAAAGAGTCGCATGTCGAAGGCGTCGGCGCAGGAATGGGCTGCGCATGGGCGGATTTCGATAACGACGGCCACCAGGATGTCTACGTCCCAAGCATGTGGGAAGCAGCCGGCCAAAGGGTCTCTGGGCAAAAGAAGTTCCACCAGAATGCTCCCGATCGAATACGAGAGCTGTATCAACGGCACGCGCGCGGCAATGCTCTTTATCGCAATCAAGGCGATGGAACCTTTCAAAATGTTGGGCGAGAAGCCGGCGTCGAGATGGGTCGCTGGTCCTGGTCCTCCGACTTTTTGGATTTCGATCACGACGGTTTCGCCGACTTGTATGTTGCGAATGGATACCTATCCGGCGTCGAGCGAGAGGATCTCGCAAGCTTCTTCTGGCGGCAGATAGTCGCCAAATCGTCAGAGGATGCCACTCTGGCTTCGGCGTACGAACGCGGTTGGAATGCGATCAACGAATTGGTCAGATCGGATCACACCTGGCATGGATACGCGCGAAACGTAATGTTCGTGAACAATCAGGATGGCACCTTCTCTGAAGTTTCCGGACCCACAGGATTGGACTTCCCTGAAGATAGCCGCTCGTTCGCGCTCGCAGATATTGATCACGATGGCAGACTCGAAGTCATTCTTAAGAACCGCAACGCGCCACAATTGCGCATTCTTCACAATTCGATTCAGGAGATAGGTCATTCAATTTCGTTCCGACTGAAAGGGGTCAAGAGCAATCGTGATGCAATCGGCGCAGCCATAACCGTCGAGGTCGGATCGATTCGACAAACCAAGTATCTTCAGGCCGGGTCCGGATTTCTCTCCCAACATTCCAAAGAACTCTTCTTCGGAATTGGAAAGCCGGAGCAACCGATTCGCGCAAAGATTCGATGGCCCAATGGGCTCTCTCAGGCATTCGAAAACTTACCCGCAAACCACTTCATCGAAGTCGAAGAGGGCTTAGCGTCCTTCAATGCCAGGCCGTTCGCATCCGGCACCATGTTCGTAAAGGCAGGCCCAGCACCAAGAATCGAACCGCTGCCTCACGACGTCGAAACCTGGCTCCTCCAGCCTTTAAAGGTGCCGGAGTTTTCTTTGCCAGATCTCTCCGGCGCAACGCGCGATCTCAATTCATTCAAAGGAGTTCCAACACTCCTGAGCTTTTGGGCAATGTCCTCTCCTTCGAGCGAGGATTTGCTCAAGTTCCTGCGGGATCGCAAGCCCGGATGGACTTCCGGCAGTCTCAACATTGCGGCGGTGAATGTTGACACGATCAACGATTCAGCCGCGGCACATTCCTTCGCGGCCCAGGAGCGCCTGCCTTTTCCTGTCCTATTTGCTAACGACGAAGTTGCGGGGGTTTACAACATTCTCTATCGCTATCTATTCGATCGCCGTCGCGATCTCCCTATTCCGGTCTCTTTCTTGCTCGACAGCGACGGAATGATCGTGAAGGTCTACCAGGGCACTGTCGCGCCAGCGAGTCTTCTTCAAGACCTCCGGTCGATCCCGAAAAATGCGAGCGATCGAATGCAGAAAGCGCTCCCCCTTAAAGGCCAACTCGTACAAGACACGTTCCAACGCAACGATTTTACTTATGGCGTCGCGATGTATCAGCATGGCTACCTTGACGAGGCAGCCGAATCCTTTCGACAGGTCATTGAAGTGAAGCCCAATGAAGCCGACGCCTACTACAATCTCGGCACTCTAAGCCTCAAGAGGAACGACTTTCAGCCGGCGCGTACCTATCTAGAAAAGACGGTACAGTTGCGGCCCAACTATCCAGAGGCTTGGAACAACCTTGGCATGATGGCCGCCCAGCACGAACAGCTTGACGAAGCTATTCGGGACTTTCAAAAATCCCTCGAATTGAGGCCGGGGTTTGGCATCGCGCTACTGAACTTGGGGAATGTCTACCGGCGCCAGCATTCGTTTGAAAAAGCGGAGGACTGCCTCAATCGAGCAGTCCAAATTCAACCAGACGACCCTGAGACGAACTACAGCCTCGGCATGCTCTACGCGCAACAAGGCCAGTTGGATCGTGCAGCAGATTTTTTGCAGCGAGCACTTGCCCTGCGCCCGGTTTACCCGGAAGCATTGAATAACCTCGGCGTACTGTATGTCCGGAATCGGCAATATGCGCAGGCAGAAGATCGATTCAGAACTGGGATTCGCGTTGCGCCCAGCTTCGACCAGTCTTATCTCAACCTTGCCCGCCTCTACGCCCTTCAAAACGAGAGGGAAAAAGCGAGAGACATTTTGCTTGACTTGCTGCGAGTGCAGCCCGACAACAACAGAGCTAAGCAGGCACTAGAAATGCTACAATGAGCGCCTTGTCGAGCCCATCAAGCCGTGGTGAACGAATGAGTGGTCGCGCAGTGTCTCAGACCCAAAACAGCTTCTCCATCGCACATCTGATCGCAGGCGCCATCCTCGTCTTTTGCGCATTTCTTCTATATGTTCCGGCATGTCTGGCTCAACAAAAAGCATCGAATTCCTCCAAGGAGTTTCAGGAAGCTGAAACTCTTGTTCAACAAGGCCGCCTCCACGAGGCAAAAACCGCAACAGAACAAGAACTGCAGCTACACCCTTCAAGTATCGAAGGCTACAATCTTCTTGGCATCATTCAAACGGATCTACAGGACTACTCAAGCGCAATCGAAGCGTTTCAGAGAGCCCTCAAGTTATCTCCCAATTCGATAAAAACACATAACAACCTCGGCAACGTATATGTCGCTCTCAAGCGCTTTGATCTGGCCGAGAAAGAATTCCGCGCAGTGTTGCGCATCAATCCGGCGAACTCCGACGCCAATTACAACCTTGGCGTACTGCTCATGTCCAAAGGCGAATCAGCGGCAGCCATTCCGCATTTTGAACGTGTTAATCCACCCAATCTTCCGACGCGCTTCAATCTTATTCGCGCCTATTTTCAGAACAAGCGCATTGCAGAAGGAGTCCATTTGGCATCGTTGCTTGCAGCCTCGAGCAGCAATGATGTGAGGGTACAATTCTCTCTCGGAGTACTTTTGGCATCCGAAAAGCAATACAAAGAAGCGCAACTCGATCTGGGACGAGCGGACTCGCTGCGACCTGATACTTTCGAAATTGTTTGTAACCTGGGCCAGGTTCTGCTGCGCGATGGCCAGTTTGCGCAGGCCGAATCAACTCTCCATCGTGCATTGAGCCTGAATCCGGACTCAGTCGATGCAATGCATCTTTTGGCCCAGACCTATGTGGATGAGTCGCGGCCGCTCAATGCGTTGGATCTTTTGATTCGCGCGCACCGCCTTTCGCCCAATAACCCCGAGGTAATCCTCCTGATGGCAAAGATCAGTATGTCGGAGGACTACTTCGAAGATGCCATCCCTCTCCTCGAGGATGGCGTGAAAATCGCGCCCCAGCGTACCGACCTGATTGCGGCACTCGGCGAGAGCTACTTTATGGCAGGCAGAGTGGACAAAGCCATCGAGCAGTTCAAAAAACTTCTCGCTGTTGAGAACTCGGCGCGGTCCTATTCTTTCCTTGGACTCGCATATCGAAACCTAGGGCGATTCGACGAGGCCAAACGGTATTTTCAGCAAGGGCTCAAATTGGACCCCCACAACGTTTCCTGCCTCTATAACTTGGGAATGATTGCACAATCGCAGGGCAACGCCCCGGACGCGGAAGCATTTTTCCATGCGGCTCTTCGCTCCGATCCGAAATTTCCCGACGCGCTTTTGGGATTAGCCAACATGCAGATCGCAGCAAGAAAGTTCCCCGAAGCTGAGGAACTCCTGAGGGAGTATATCCGCGTTGGTCACGATCCCGCGACTGGTTATTACAAACTTGCGATCGTCGAACGAAGCCTTCACGAAATCGCCGCGGCTGATCGAGATCTGGACACTTTCAAGACCCTTTCCAAGAATGCGCCAGCTGGCCCTCTTCCCTATCAGAATCTCTTCGACTATCTCGATAACCGCTCCAAGCTCGCACCCGTTGCACGCGATGAGTTGGATTTGACGGAGGTTGCGAATGAAGTAAAAAGACATCCTGATCAACCCCAGAGTCTCTATCTACTTGCTGAAGCCTATTTGAAAACTGGCAATGTTGAGCAAGCCAAGAGCACAATCGGGCGCCTTGATCAGCTGAACCCGGGAGATTTTGAGTCTTTGGCCGGAACCGGCGTCTTACTTGCGCGGTACCGTTTATACGACGATGCGATCCAACATTTTGAGCAGGCGCTGCAGGAAAACCCAGCCTCCGACGATGTCCGGTTCGATCTCGCAAATGCGCATTTCCAGATGCGCCGATATCCAGAGGCCCTTGACTCCCTTCAGAAGATTTCGTCGCAAGGGCAGTCAGACAATGCCTACCTGGCTCTGCTCGGAGATATCTATGCACACCTTGGAAATAGCGCAGCTGCTGCTCAAGCATTTCAGTCATCGATAGACCGAAACCCGGACAACGACCAAGGCTACTTGTCTCTCGCGCTCCTCGACTTGCGTCAAGGCGACCTTCCTGGTGCTCAGCAAACACTTCTCATTGGTCAGAAGCGCATTCCGGGGTCAGGCAAACTATATTGGGGGTTGGGCGTGACTGCCGCAATGCAAGGTAACACGGCGGAGGCAGAACGCCAGCTTGAACAAGCGGTCGACTTGCTTCCCCAATGGTCCGGTGGTTACTCGACGCTTGGCGTTCTCTACTTTCAGACAGGGCAGGTCGCGAAAGCCCGTGACGTTTTGGACCGTTTCAAAAACAGCAGCGTCAGCGCCAGCCTCGATATCGAAAGAATTGAGCAAGTGTTGGACCGCGCGTCGGCAACTCCGTCAGTCAGCCAGGAATCCATGACTGTGGCAAATAAATCACAGTTCCTTCAATTCGCGCTCTCCCTCGCCGACAAAACGCTGTGATCTTTCGGAGCTCTCTGTGGCCCTTCAGCTTATTCCGAATGCGGACTATTTTCGTTGGGAATCGCTGGAATGTACTCCGGCAACTCTGCTGGGGCAGTTCAATCTTACTAATGGGTCTTTCTTGCGTTTGTAGCCAGCACTTTATCAACGCTGCGCAGCAGCAGTCCAAGACCAAAGACGCTCCAATCTCGGTAAAATTCACCGACATTCGCAAATCGGCAGGGATCACATTCGTTCAAGACTCGACCGAATCGGACGAAAAATACTATCTTGAAACGATGGGTACCGGGGTCGGCTGGATTGATTACGATCAGGACGGGCTGATGGATCTGTATTTTGTCCAGTCAGGCGCCACCGCCGCGTACAAACCTTCGAAGCCTCTCCATTCCGCGCTTTACCGCAATAATGGCGATGGCACATTCACTGACGTTACCGAGAAGGCACACGTAGGAGGCGAAGGGCACTACGGACAGGGGGTTGCGGTCGCGGACTACGACAATGACGGCTTTCCCGATATGTATGTGACGGGCTACGGCCGAGCAATTCTCTACCACAACAATGGGGACGGGACCTTTACTGATGTGACCGCTAAGGCAGGTGTCGCCGACGAAGGAGCATGGTCGACCAGTGCGGGCTGGTTTGATTTCGATAAAGATGGTTGGCTCGATCTTGTGGTTACCAACTATCTTGATTGGTCGCCGGAGAACAATCTCTGGTGCGGCGAACGCGCTCCGGGCTATCGGTCCTACTGCAATCCAAACAATTATCGAGGGCAAAAGACCAAGCTCTATCGCAATAACCACGACGGTACCTTCACGGATGTGAGCGAGAAGTCAGGCGTGGGTATTCCCGAATCGAAAGGAATGGGAGTAGTCCTTGCCGACTTCAACAATGATGGATGGCCTGACATTGCCATCGCCAACGACACTTGGCCCAATTTTCTATTTCAAAACAATCGTGACAGTACCTTCACAGATATCTCTCTGATCTCCGGACTAGCCGCGAGCGAAGACGGTCGCTACGAAGCGGGCATGGGAATTGACGCCGCCGACGTAGACGGGGACGGCCTGCTCGACGTGTACATTACACACCTCGACTTTGAGCTAAACCGCCTCTATCACAACAATGGCGATGGCACTTTCACAGATGTTACCTATAACTCCGGAATCGGAAACAAGGCGATGATGCTCAGCGGAGTCGCGGTGAAATTCATCGACTACGACAATGATGGGTGGCCTGACATTGTGCAAGCAAATGGCGCGATGGTTGACAATGTCAAGCTTTACCACAGCGAAGTGTCCTACAAGGAACCGCTGCTGATGTTTCATAACCTGGGAAATGGTCACTTCGAGAAGTCCTCTGACTCGCTCGGTCCGGACTTCGTTCGGCCAGTCGCGGGGCGCGGCTTGGCAACCGCGGATTTTTTCAATGATGGGGCGGTCGGGCTAGCCGTCAATTGCCGTGGAGATTCGCCTGAACTCTTGCGCAACGACGGTGGCAGCGCGAATCATTGGCTCGAAGTGCTCCTTATCGGCACAAAGTCCAACCGCGATGGCATTGGCTCGAGACTGAAATTGACTGCCGAGGGTCTCGTGCGCGTCGAACAGTCAAAAGGTGGAACGAGCTACATGTCTGCCAGTGATCCACGGATTCACTTCGGGCTTGGGAAGCGAACCAAGGTGGATTCACTTGTGATTAATTGGCCGAGCGGGCAGGTCGACAAACTCAGCAACATCCCCGCTGATCGGATTATTGCGGTCAAAGAAGGAACCGGCATTGTGCCGCGTTCTTTTCCCAAGGTTCCTCGACACTGATGATTCAGACATGAGTCTCATTCGGCTCAGTCCGGACCCCTATCCAATCCCCTGCCTCACTACTTATAATCTCTCCATTCTATGATGCTTCGACGGCGACGCTTTCTTGGATCATCGCTCTGTGTTCTGGGCGGTACCCTGCTTGACGCTCTAGCGACCCCTCTTTGGAATTGGAAAGAGCAGCTAACTGTTGAGGCCGCACCATTGACCTCATCGTCTTCGCCTGTGCAGTTCATCGATGTGGCGCAGGCAGCGGGGCTAACGGTCCCCAATGTTTGGGGAGGCATAGACCACAAGCGTGTGATCATCGAGACCAAGGGCAGCGGGATCGCATTCTTTGACTACGACAATGACGGATGGCTCGATATATATCTGACCAATGGAAGCAGGTTTGATGCCCATTGGCCATCGGGAAAAGAACCGACCACCCATTTATTCAAGAATAATCGCGACACCACCTTTACGGACGTGACTGAAAGATCAGGTCTGGGACGCTCGGGCTGGCAAACCGGAGTCTGTGTTGGCGATTACGATAATGATGGTTGGGACGATCTTTTCTGTACTTTCTGGGGACGAAATATCCTCTTCCACAACAATGGAGACGGAACCTTCACAGATGTCACACGAAAGGCCGGCTTATATCACGAAAAAGGTCGTTGGGGCACAGGATGCACATTTCTTGACTATGATCGAGATGGCCATCTCGACCTTTTCGTGTGTAACTTCGTCAGGCTTGACCCGGATATACCGATATCCATCGATAACATGGCATTCTGCCAATGGAAGGGTGTACCTACAATGTGCGGACCGCGCGGTCTGCCGGGCGATACAGACATTCTCTACCACAACAACGGCGATGGGACATTTAAAGACGTTTCAGAGCAGGCGGGTATCCTAAAGCCGGGCCCTCGGTATTCGATTACATCGGTATCTTACGACTTCGACAATGACGGATGGCCCGATATCTATGTCGCTGTTGACTCGGAGCCGAGCATCCTATTTCAGAACAATCATGATGGTACTTTTACTGATATTGCAGTCATAGCCGGGTGCGCATACAACAACGACGGGCACGAGCAAGCCGGCATGGGCATCGGCGTTGCGGATTACGATTGCGACGGCTATCTGGATATTTTCAAGACCAATTTTGCCGATGACACATGCGATCTCTATCACAATAATGGCGATGGTACATTTAGTGACCTTTCGTTCAATTCCGGAATCGGAATCAACAACAACTACGTCGCATGGGGGTGTGGTTTCATTGATTATGACAACGATGGCTGGGCTGACATCGTTCAAATCAACGGACATGTTTATCCCGAGATCGACAATTATAACTTCGGCGAGACATTTAAGAATCCGAGGCTCGTCTATAAGAACTTAGGCAATGGCCACTTCAAAGATGTCTCCGCAGAAATGGGTTCAGGAATCAACGCCCGATTCTCAAGCCGGGGAGCGGCATTTGGAGACTACGATAACGACGGCGGGATGGACGTCTTAATCCTGAATATGAATGACCTACCCTCGCTGCTTCACAATGTGGGGGGGAACAAGCAAAACTGGATCAAAATCAAGCTCGTGGGTACCAAGTGCAATCGAACTGCCATTGGAGCGCGTGTGCGCGTGGTTACTGGGAAGCATTCACAGATAGACGAGGTGCACAGCGGGACAAGCGTGATGTCCCAAAGCGACCTTCGCCTTCATTTTGGGCTCGCCAACGCTAATTTTGCCGATCTCATTGAAGTGAAATGGCCAACGACGCAAAAGATTGAGCGTTTCACTCAAGTGAAAGCGAATCAGATCATCACCATTCGCGAAGATGCGGGCATCGTGGCCACTTTCAAGAAGACTCTATAGACTGCAACTCATTGAAGTTTTGAAAATGAGACCTTGTTATCGATTCCTTTCGCGATGCTTAGACTCAAAGGGTCAACGCCACATCACTTCTCCGCCGAACTGGTAGGCTTGGCCGGCAACTCCACGACGAATTGCTTAACCGCCCGTCTCTCACGATCAACTTCGGCCGCATGCTGCTTTTCAATTTCTTCGTGAAGTTGGAATTCCTGTTTCGCCTGACTTTGCTCGCCCAAGCGGTCATACGCTACACCGAGTCGATAGTGAGCCTCACTTGATTGAGGATCCAATGCTATCGCTTTGGTGTAGAAGGCAGCCGCCTTCGCGAACTCAGCGCGTGAGGACCAGAGAATTCCGAGTTGCACATATGGATCGCTGAACTTGGGATCGAGCGTCATGGCTTTGGTAAGCATTGACTCGACCTTATTCGCCGTCAGCTCGTTGACGGCTTGCCCGCTTTGTTTCCAAATGGCCATGGCAAGATAGTAATTAGCGCGTGAATTGTCGGGTTGCCTCTGTACAAATCGCTCCAGCTTCTGTTCGGCGCAAGTAAGTGGAGTGGGCGCCGCAATTTCAACCTTGCCTATCAAAAGGTACGGCTCTGGATTGTCAGGTTCCAGGTCGGAAGCCTCGCATAGCCGATGGGCGGCCTCATCATAGAGTGCGCCGCCAAAGAGGGCAGCACCAAGCGCCGTGAGCAGGCGAACTGACTTCGGGTAAGCATGTACTCCCTGTTCAAACACGTCTCTGGCCTGCCACACTGCCCGATGAATCAACAGCTCGGAGCCCCACTCAAAATAATTCTGTTCGCTCGAGTCCCTACGAGCGGCACGCTCAAATTCATGCACAGCGCCCAGGGGATCTCCAGATTTTTCGTCGAGCTCCCCAGCCAAAAGATGTGCCGCTCCGCTCCCTCCGGTCTCCAGAAGATGCTGAACATGCACGCGAGCCTGGGATAAGTCACCCACTTCTTCACATGCCTGCGCGAGCTCCAATTCGTTCTCAGCATTTCCAGGGTCGATCTGAAAAGCCCTTTGGAGAAACGAGGCAGAATCATTGAAATTGCCGTCGTTTAGGTAGAACTCTCCCAATCGGTGGTTCGCATCAAAACTTGCGGGTTCACGGGTTAGTGCAGCGCGCAATGTTGCTTCTTGTTCCTTGAACTCTGCCGAATTCCCTTCTTTGTGGCTCACATCCCTGTCTTTTATTGTCAGTGCCTCACGATTCAAAGCTTCGCTAGCCCGCAAGCTCGCGTCGGATCCATGCCCTCCGGCCGCAGTCCAGTCTGTGACCCCTGCAACTGTAAAGTTCGGACTATCCGCAAATTCCATCGCCGCAGAACTTGGGCTTGATGAAGAATTCGAATTCACAGCCGCAGCGCCGGCGTTCTCCAAAACAAGATCTACCTGCAGGCTCTTGTTAGGCTCACTCGCAACCATAACTGCGACGCGGCTATGGTGGTTTGCCTTCTCAGCAACCAGCGAAAACGTCCCATTTCTCATTTTTGAAAATGCAAAATCACCATTCGCATCTGAAACTGCGTTGAGGGCTTTCATGTATTGAGAGCCCTCGAGGCGAACTGAAGCACCTGGCACCGGCTTTCCAGCCGAATCCAACACGCGTCCGCGAATTATTGCGCCATCATTCGGAGACTGTGTCGGCGCGGGTTGCGCTCCACCCGACAGAACCAAAATCACAACAAGTGCAATGAGAGTTGCACTGCGCTCGCTTCGTACCCATGTTTTATCGAGCAGCCGGCGGATACACGACTCATTCTTCGCCATGATCGCTTCCAGAGAGCTGACAGATTTTCTTGCTTGCCATGTCGTCATACCGATTAGCTAGCTCGTCCGCAACCAAAATTCTCGTAGGTGTTTAGGACAGCCTCCATTGTACGACTCGCTGCGCTCCTTGATTGCATTAGAGACGCAGCCGAGAAGCTGACGCCGTAACACGCCGCTCGGCAAGCACCCAGCAGGGACGAGTTCTGGCCACGGGTCCGGGGACTCAGTTCAGCTCAAACCTTCTCTTCCCGCTTCCTCTCGAGCAGCCGCTTCATGGAGAAGTCCGCTTGACAGTTCTATATACCGAATGCTACATAGGGTATGTTTGATTCAGAGAGTTGGCGCCCATGCTGGAATTACAAAGCCTATTTCGAAGTTATCGGGGCATTACTGCGGTTCAAGATGTCAGTTTCAAAGTGTCATCCGGGGAAATCGTCGGTTTCCTTGGCCCGAACGGCGCCGGGAAGTCAACCACCGTCAAAATGATTATTGGAATGCTGCGACCCAACGACGGCCATGTCCTCTTCGAGGGCCGAGACAGCCGGAAAGATATGGTCGCTTTCCGCAGCGCTATTGGATACGTGCCTGAAGAGGCCCATCTCTACAACTATCTTTCGGCATTGGAATACCTGCAGCTGGTGGGCCGGCTCCGAGGACTCGACGAAGCGCTTATCGAATCAAAAGCAGACGGCTTACTGAGGCTCCTCGATCTCGAATCCTGGCAGTACTCGCCCATCTCGTCTTACTCAAAAGGAATGCGTCAGCGCGTTTTGATCGCCGCTGCACTCTTGCACGATCCCAGGCTCCTTATCTTCGACGAGCCACTGTCCGGGCTCGACGTGGCTTCTGCAAGACTCTTCAAAGACCTACTTGAATTGCTTGCTGCGCAAGGCAAGGCCATTCTCTACATCTCGCATGTGCTCGAGGTTGTTGAACAGATCTGCAGCCGCGTCATCGTGATTGCCAATGGCAGAATTCTCGCCGACGCTCATCCTGCCGAGTTGGCGAAGCTCATGCGTCTTCCCAATCTTGAGAGCGCATTCACCCAACTCGTCGGGCAGCAAAACACCCGCGTCGTTGCCCAGCAGATCGTAGAGGTCATGCAGACCACCCATGGCTGATTCTTTCCAACGCCTCTTCGCCCACGCTGAGCCCCAGGTGCTTTCCATGAACGTCCAGGCGGCACTTGGGCCAAAGCGTTTACCAAAGCGCAGCCAGTTTTCGCTCCTGGTTCGCCATTTTCTTGAGCGTTTCTTCAATCACGAGACGGCCTCACCCGATGGCGACGCCAAGACGCGTCTGGTCCAAATCGCCTTCGCGATAGGGCTCCCGCCATTCCTTGTCGCCATTTATCTCTGGCCCGTTTATCACCCAATTGCAGGGTGGCCGCCGGGTCAGCCATCAACGGGAACCCCGCCTACCTATTGGCTCCAAGTCAATCATCACTTTTTCTTCATCGTCTACTCGTTCATCGTCATGGGAATCGCAACGGTTTTCGAGTGGGATCTGTTCTTCCCCGATCTGCTCGATCTTTCTATCCTTGGGCCGCTCCCCATTCATTCACGAAGCGCCTTTGCTGCACGCGCAGCGGCAATTGTCATTCTGATCGCCGGCTTTCTTCTGGACACAAATCTCTTCTCGTCCATCGTGCTTCCGATGACCTTGGATCCGCCTGATCTGCTGCGTTTTCTGGCTGGTCATATTTTGGCGGTGGCCGCCAGCGGACTCTTCGCCGCTGCGTCTATTCTTACTTTGCAGTGTCTGTTTTTCTGCATCTTTGGTGAGCGGCTCTTTCGCAAAGTCGCCTCGCTTCTGCAGGCCTCGGCGATCACTCTACTCGTAATGCTCATGCTTCTCTTCCCTGTCCTGTCAGGCGTCGTCCCGTCGATGCTTCAGTCTCCAAGTTTCGTTACGCGATGTTTTCCCCCGTTTTGGTTTCTAGGTATCTACCAGTGCATGATTGAGGGCCCTCGCGCTCTGCGGATCTATCTCACATTAGCTCGAACTGGATACCTCGCCATCCTTTTCGTTTCTCTCTTCGCAATCCTCACATATCCGCTCGCCTATCTTCGCAAGATGCGCCAGCTCGTTGAAGGGCCGGGCTCGCGCCGCGCCATGAATCCGCTCCTTCGCCCGCTGGCACAAGTCCTCCACGCGACGATAATCCGCGACCCGCAGCGGCGGTCCATCTTTCACTTCATCAGCCAAACGACGCTGCGCGTGCCACGCTATCGCATCTATCTCGTTCTCTATGGTGGCGTGGGATTATCCGTCGTCGCCGCGAGTATCCTTCGCTTCACTGCCAACCATCAACAGATCAGTACCGAAGTCTCGGCCGACGGAATCCGAGCAGCAGTCAGTATCGTCGTCTTCTGGATCATCGCGGGGCTTCGCATGGCGTTTATCTCATCGGGTAATCATCGCGGTCGATGGATCTTCCGCATAGTCCATGGCAATCCGCCTGATGTTCGAACTCTGACTGAGCAGTTAGCTGCTGCAAAGGTCTGGGTTCTTCTTTGGACAGTCATTGCCACTTTGGGCTTGTGCTTGATCTTTCGAGCCATCGCTCCCGCGGAACTTCTCAGCGCTCGAGCCATCGCGGCCCAGATATTCGTCGCCGCAAGCATGGTTCTGCTTCTCGCGGATGCCTTTTTTCTCAATGTGACCTCTCTGCCGTTCACAAGCGAGCAAGCGCGCGAACAGCCGAACCTGGCATTGACCGTATTGAAATACTTCACATTCTTCCCTGTGGTCGCCGCTCTTCCGCTTCAACTCGAACCCTGGATAGAAAAAAGCGCATCGCACTTCGTCATCCTCGTAGTCGCGGTCGCAGTTCTGCACCTGCTCCTCCAGCGCCGCCATCAAAGCGTGCTTCGCGAGCATTGCAACCAGTTGCCACTCGAGGAAGATGAAGAGGAATTCCCTATGAAATTGGGCCTTCGCTATTGATGGCCTCGAGATGAAGCGGACGCCCACGATTCGCTTCCAGGGGCAACTTCGTCGATTCAAGGCTTCAATGCAGCGCTTATACCGTTTCCACACCTGGAAATGGATTCCGCTCCCAAGCTCCCGCCGGCCATATTCGTGCAAGGTGGCTTTTTCTTGACGGATAAGCCACTAATGTTTCCCGGTTCTGTAGAGCGCAGAATCGAAACCGTTGTAGAACCGATTCCGTACGCACTCGCCTGGGAGTTGCGCGTTCCTTCAACGGGCGTCGGTGAGAATCGCAGCCGGAATCGACGGCAACGGCAGAACCCGATCGACTCCTCCGAACTTGATCGCTTCTTTGGACATGCCAAATACCACACACGTGGCCTCGTCCTGCGCGACAGTCGCTGCGCCGGCCTGCTTCATCTCCGCCATCCCGCGCGCCATCGTCTCCCATCCCAGTAAGGATCACGCCCACTGCGTTCGGTCCCGCATACCGAGCCGCGGAGCGGAACAGCACGTCTACCGATGGGCGGTGCCGGCACACCAATGGCCCGTCCTTGATCTCGACGTAATAGCGAGCGCCGCTTCTCTTCAGCAGCATGTGATGATTGCCGGGAGCGATCAGTGCGCGGCCCCGGATCACCGTGTCGTTGGTTTCGGCCTCCTTCACGGTAATAGAGCACAGGCTGTCGAGACGATTCGCAAACGCACGCGTGAAAAGCTCCGGCATATGCTGCACAATCACAATCCCGGGAGTATCCGCCGGAAACGACTCGAGCAATGACTTAAGCGCTTCGGTGCCGCCGGTCGAGGCTCCAATCACCACGATTTTTTCTGTGGTCTCGGCCATCGCGTGCGTCGCTGCCGGCAGAATCGCATCGGCCGTCAGCTTGGGCTCGACCTTGCTGGACGGTCGCAGTGATTTCGGCCTCGCACATGCCGCAGCTTTCACTGCCTCACAGATTTCGATTCGTGCCTCCTCGAGAAATTGTTTGGTCCCCAAGCGCGGCTTTGTGATAATGTCGATGGCTCCGTATTCGAGAGCACGCAGTGTGCTTTGCGCTCCCTCATCCGCGAGACTGGAACAGATCACCACCGGGATCGGATGCTGGCTCATGATCTTTTTCAGAAACGTGAGCCCATCCATGCGCAGCATTTCAATATCCAACGTAATTACATCAGGAATCTGTTCCTTGATTCGTTCGGCTGCAACATAGGGATCTCCGGCGGTGCCGATAACTTCAATTTCCGAATCGCTGGAGAGCACAGCCGTCATCGTCTGGCGAACTACGGCGGAATCGTCGACTACAAGAACTCGAACCATATTTCTCTCCAGTCCCCAGTCGCAGACTTCCAATTCATCAACCAGACTTCAACTCCCGCTGGTAATTCGGCGTTCATTCACGTCAACACATGCGCTGCACCAGTACCTCACCTGTCCTGGTGTTGAATTGCAAAGTCAACCCCTTTGCGCCACCTAGACTCGAAGCCGCAATATCGAACCCCTCTTCGCCGAGCACCTCGATCGCTGATTCGCAATTCATCCGGCCAACAGTCGGCCGTGGCCGCCCCTCGGAAACGAGCAATACGTCGGCGCCGCCAAAAATCTTCGCCTTCACACCCGCGCGCGCAATTCCGAGCGCATCAAACCGTTACGCCAACTCACGGATCGCAAAATCAACGTACCGTCTGGCATTTTTTACATTCTGACTTCTGGCGATTTTGTCGGGGCAACGGGGCAGCATCGGATGACAAAGTGCGCCAACTCCGCCAGGCCTTTCGAGAAACGCAACGGCTACACATGATCCAAGCAGCGTTCGCAAGATGGCGGGTTTTGTCGTCAGGTGAGACTTTCCCGGCTGCACATAAACCTCTGCCATTTCTCCGTCAGCGGCCATCATCGATCCTTCTGTAGAGAGAAGGCGCCACCGGCGTCAAGGGCAGATTCATGTTGTGGAGCGTTTCAGCGTGGCCGACGAACAGGTAGCCGCCAGGCACAAGGCATGCGGACAGTTTTGTCAGAATGCTTTCCTGCGTCGCCCTGTCAAAGTAGATGATGACATTGCGGCAGAAAATTGCGTCTGGCCTCTCCGTCATGCCGTAGTCTGCGTCCATGATATTCAGTCGACGAAACTCGACAAGGCGACGCAACTCCGGCACCACCTGCACGCGGCTTGAATCGGCAACCCGGCTGCGCAAAAAGTACTTTCGCTTGATTCCTTCCGGGATGAGGTGGATCGCTTCTTCCGGGTAGACACCTGTTCGAGCCTTCTCCAACACGATGGTCGAAATGTCCGAGGCCAAAATACGGAATCGGAAACCGGGATGCGTCTGCGCGTACTCGCTCAAAACGATGGCCGGCGTGTAGGGCTCCTCGCCTGAAGAACAGCCAGCGCTCCACACCAAAAAGGCCTGCCCCGCTGAATCGCGCGAAGCCCACTCCGGAAGCGTCCGTTCAACAAGAAAATCGAAGTGTCTGGGCTCGCGGAAGAAGTCGGTCTTGTTGGTGGTAACGACGTCGATTAGATGCCCTATCTCTTCCTTCATTCCCATATTTCCAAAGAGATAGTGACAATGCTGGCCATAGCTATCCATGCTCAATGCCTTCAGACGCCGCTTGATGCGGATCTCCAGCATCGTCTGCTTCCCCATTCCAAGATTGATCCCCGCCTCAACATGAATCAACTTACAAAGACGCACGTAATCGGATTTGGAAATTCCTTCGTCACTCATCGCCTGCGAACTGGCCGAAACCCGCCCGCACTCCTTGTCACGCCGCAACTTCGGCGAATTGTTTGCTGGTGTCCGCGGCGCGGACGGCGCTCAGCTCATCCGCTGCGAAAACGCGACCGATATCCAGGATCATGATGAATTGTGCATCCCGTTTCCCCATGCCCTTGATAAAGTCGGTTCGTATATGCGTTCCAATGCGCGGCGCCGGTTGGATCTGATCCGGTTCCAGGTCAATCACCTCTTCGACCGAGTCGGCTAGAGCGCCGATCACCGTCGGTTCACCGTCAAGCATCACCTCGACAACCACGATGCATGTGTTTCGTGTGCTTTCCGTCTTCGACATCTCGAAGCAAAGCCGAAGATCAACCACCGGCACTACACTGCCACGCAGATTGATCACCCCAGCCATAAAATCAGGCGTCCTGGGAATCGCAGTAATATTGGTCCGATCGAGCACCTCTCTCACCTTGGCCACATCGGTCGCAAAAATCTCGTTGCCGAGTTTGAATGTCAGGTACTGCCGCGTCTCTGTAATTTCACTAACGCTCATCATGCAACTCCTTTCACTTTCGTGAAGACGTCGGTGCGTGCCGTCGTCAAATGGCACGCACCGCGCCGGTCAGTACCGTTCGAACTCACCATCCAAATCGTCATGCTTGTCGCCGAGCTTCAGGCTCACTCCGGACTTTGCGCCAAGCCGTGTTCCTGCGATCTGGCCGTGGCTGGTCGCTTTCTGAGTCTTCGCAGGCGCGCTTTGCAGCTTCCGACCGGGTGCAGCCGCGGAGCCCTTTCTTGCCGGCGGTCCCGATTCTTCTCCCGTTTTGAAGAACGCCAGGGCGCCCACCAGCTGTTCGGATTGGCCGGTCAGCTCCTCGGTCGTCGAAGCCATCTCTTCTGAGGCCGAAGCATTCTGCTGGATCACCTGCTGCAGTTGTTGCAGCGCCTTGTTGATCTGCTCCGCTCCCGTACGCTCCTGGCAAAACTTCCCTGATCACTGCAATCAGGTCATTGCCCGAGAGCGGCTTGACCAGCCAACCCGTCGCTCCGGCCCGCTTTCCCTCTTCGTGTTTGCCGGCTTCGCTCTCCGTGGTCAGCGTAAGAATGGGAACGAACTTCAACTGCGGTAGCGCGCGGATGTTCCGGATCAGTTCCATCCCTCCCATTACCGGCATATTGATATCGGTGAGGACGAGACTGGGCTTGAATCCTGTTTGCATTCTGTCCAGTGCCGCGCGGCCATTGCCCGCAGTTTCAACCTGAAACCCGCTCATCACGAGAGTGGTCTTCAGGCTCATCACCATGGTCGGCGAATCGTCAACGACAAGAACGGTGAATGCCATGCGGCCTCACGGCTCCATTTCTGCTGCAATTTCCAGCCTTGTAAGCAGCCTTGTCCGATCCCGAAGCCTCCCAACCTCTGAGGCAAACGAATGCCGGCTGCAATGACCTCATCGGCGGGACTTGGGCGCGGCTTGAGGCGCCGTCTTTCCGTTCACTTGACGCCGACGAGCCTCCGCTCTTCGCGGGTCTGAAGGCCGAGTTCAAATCATAGAACCGGGGCCGCGACCGCCGACCGATTTCCCGCCGCCCCAGCAAAGTGGTAATCTCACCTCGAGCGGATTCTGTGGCCGGGCTTCCCCAACTTCAAAAGAAGATGAAGTTGCGGCCGGCTCACATGTTTCAGCTTCACCCACGGGTTCCACTTTTGTTAGCGCAGTTCTCGATCTCCGCAGCTGCCTGATGCATGCACTCGAATCCGGCCGAAACCCTGCTGAGCGCAACAACTCCTGATCGGATGATCCGGGTCTCTGCAATTTCGCCATCCTGCGGGTGAGGCCCAAATGCGGACGAGGATTGTCATGTTCTTTTCTCTGGAACTGCTCCCGGCCAGTCGCCTCGCCTCGAGGATCAATTGGATTCCCGCATCAGTACGCGCCCAGCGAGCCACTCAGTATCTCTTCCGCCAATTGGCATTGCACTTCGATCAATCATCGACCAGCATCTTCGCTCCGGAAGGCACCCCTTCCCAGACGATCTTCGGGCTCTCGATGCTTGTTCTAGCCATTTGCGCCGTGATCTTTGTTGCCGTTTCAGGGCTCCTTCTTTACACCCTCATTCGCTATCGCCATCGCCGCGGCTACACCCAACGCGAACCCGCGCAAATCTACGGCAGCACCCAGGTCGAGCTTTCCTGGACCGTCATCCCGATTCTTATCGTTGTCGTGCTTTTTCTAGCCACGGCCCGCGTCATCTTCGTCACTCAGTCACAAGCGGAACCCAGTAACGCCCTCGACATCATCGTGATCGGCCATCAGTATTGGTGGGAATATCGCTACCCCAAGCTGGGCATCGTAACCGCGAACGAATTGCACGTGCCCGTCAGCGATCCACGTCATCCCACCCCAACCTATCTCACAATGTCGTCCGCCGACACCGACCATAGCTTCTGGGTTCCTCGCCTTGCCGGGAAAATGGACCTAATCCCAAACAAGATCAACACCATGTGGATCGATCCCGGCAGGGCGGGGCTTTATCTGGGTCAATGCGCACAATACTGCGGCGTGCAGCACGCCAAGATGCTCATCCGCGTCTACGCCGACTCCCCCGCCGATTTTTCCGCCTGGATCAAGCAGCAGCAGCAAGCCGCATCCCAGAATCCCACCGCTGCCGCAGGCCGCGCCGTTTTCGAAGCCAGCGCATGCGTCAACTGCCACACCATCTCCGGCACCTCGGCGCATGGAATCTTCGGCCCCAACCTTTCGCACCTCGCCAGTCGCGACACGATCGCCTCCGGCGCCGTTCCCAACAACCCGCAAAACCTTCGCGCCTTTATCGACGATCCGGCGCACTTCAAGCCCGGCGCTCTCATGCCCGCGATGCGGCTCAACGCTCGCGATCTGGACGCCGTAACCCAATACCTCATGACGCTTCACTAAGGTTCGAAAGACGAGGAGCCCATGGCGACGCAAACTCAGATCACGGTCAATCCGGCGCTTCAACGCGCCTGGCTCTATCAGGTGCAGGACTGGATCACGACCGTCGACCATAAGAAGATCGGCCTGATGTACATCGGCTACGCGCTCATCTTCCTCGTCATCGCCGGCGTCGAAGCCATTCTGATGCGCATTCAGCTTCTCGTCCCCAACAACAACTTCGTCTCCCCGGAAGTCTTTAATCGCCTCTTTACCATGCATGGAACGACGATGGTCTTCTTCGTCGGCATGCCCATCTTATTCGGCTTCGGCAACTACCTCGTTCCCCTCATGATTGGCGCGCGCGACATGGCCTTCCCGCGCTTAAACGCATTCAGCTTCTGGGTCTCCGCCTTTGGCGGCCTTCTGCTTTACTTCAGCTACTTCGCCGGCAGCGGCCTCTACGGCGCGGGCACTGCGCCCGACGTGGGTTGGTTCGCCTACGCGCCGCTGACCGCGCGGGTCTTCTCGCCCGGCCACTCGACCGACTATTGGACCCTCAGCATCCTCGTAAGCGGCATCGGCAACATCGGCACCGCGCTCAACATCGTCGCCACCACACTCTGCATGCGCTGCCCGGGTATGAAGCTCAGCCGCATGCCGCTCTTGGTCTGGCTCTATCTCGTCGTCAGCGGCCTGGTCTTTGTCACCATCAGCCCGCTCACCGCCGCACAGATCATGCTCCTCATCGATCGCTATCTCGGCGGCCACTTCTTCGACACGCAGGCCGGCGGCTCCGCCGTTCTCTGGATGCATTTCTTCTGGATCTTCGGCCACCCCGAGGTCTACATCCTTGTCCTGCCCGCCTTCGCCTTCGCCAACGAGATCATCCCCGTCTTCTCGCGCAAAGCCGTCTTCGGTTATCCCGCCATGGTCTCGGCGTCTGTAGGCATCGGCTTCATCAGCCTCAGCGTCTGGGCACATCACATGTTCACCGTCGGCATGGGACCCGGACCCAACGCATTCTTCACCTTTTCAACCATGGTGATTTCGGTTCCCACCGGAATCAAAATCTTCAACTGGCTCGCAACCCTCTGGGGCGGCAACATCCACTTCACCACCGCGATGAAATTCGCCATCGGCTTTCTCTTTCAATTCCTCGTCGCCGGACTCACCGGCATCATGCTCTCCGTGTCGCCCTTCGACTGGCAGCTCGCCGGCTCCTACTTCCTTGTCGCGCATTTTCATTACGTGCTGGTCGGCGCGATTCTCTTCATGATCTTCTCGGCCTTCTATTACTGGTATCCGAAGATCACTGGCCGCATGCTCTCGGAAAAACTGGGAAGCTGGCACTTCTGGCTCTTCCTCATCGGCTTCCATCTCACCTTCGACTTCATGCACATACCCGGCATACTGGGCATGCCGCGCCGCATCTACACTTACGAAGCAGACCGCGGCTGGGCCATCTGGAACATGATCGTCTCGAGCGGCGCCTTCTTTCAGGCGGTTGCAACCCTGATTTTCGTTTGGAACCTGGTCGCTTCCTACTTCAAAGGCGAGAAGGCCGGACCCGACCCCTGGGATGCATGGACACTCGAATGGTCCACCAGCTCGCCTCCGCCCAGTTACAACTTCGCCACAATTCCCACCGTCGAAAGCCG
>Ga0182024_10003722_pt1 | contig 35964 bp, 30 predicted proteins | sample P32metaG_FD_120480 | JGI IMG/M metagenome (GOLD analysis project Ga0182024, IMG submission 120480) | Permafrost microbial communities from Stordalen Mire, Sweden - P3-2 metaG (Illumina Assembly) | ecosystem: Environmental > Terrestrial > Soil > Wetlands > Permafrost | place: Sweden: Stordalen...
AGCTTCCAAGTGTTCCTTCAGCTTGGCTGGATTATTCCGAAGCACCTTGGCGACGGTGCGGAAATCCCGGTGCTCCTCGCGTGAAATCTTCCGAAGCGATTGGCCAATGACGTGGCGATGCAAGATGCGTTCCTGCTGGGCTGGCGGAACGTACGAGCAGCTTCCGCGTTTTTCGATGGATGTTGCTGGATATTGCTGGATCTTTTGAGTAGATCTCACGGTACGGCCCTCCGCGTAGGCCAGTCGATTTGGCGAAAAAATCGCTGTCCATAGGGATTGATTGTTACCACAACGCAGATACCACAACGCCAGCCACCGCGGTCTGGAAATGCTCGTCTCAATTATTGGGCGCTACACCTGACCTGTCAACGGATTCGGGCGCGGGCGTTGCTGTAGACTCCGAAGTCGCAGGTCACATGGGCGCTGCTCGAATGGGCGCGCCGGTATTGTCCAGCGGGGAATTTAGGAAAGCAGCTTTAGTGTGCCATTCACACACAAGCCGTCAAAGTGCTCTCGAAGTCGTTGAAGAATGTCGCTGCTGTAAAGAAGGGCTCCAAGTTCCAGGTTGCGATTGAAGCCGTCATCAGTGAGATTCGCGCTGGAGAGTACCACCTGATCGTCAATGATCGCGACTTTAGCGTGTAGCTTACCGGGTTTACCGTGGGCGTTCCGTTCTCGTTTTTCCAGAGGCCAGTAGTAGATTTGGCCCCGTTGCCGAATAACCTCGGGAAAGGCGTTTAGCGCATCCATGGAAAGCTGACCCTGAGACGTTTCCTCAAACTCCAGAATGAGGCGAACATGGACTCCCCGATTCAGGGCTTTCACCAGACCATCCGTGAGTCGGGAAATTTTATGGGCGGCAAATGTGACGAGCAATATTTCTCGTTTCGCGGAGCTAATCAGGTCATACAAGACTTGGTCAATTCTTCGTGCGGCAATCTGGATGGCTGGAGATGGTCCGGTCCAGAGCAGTTCAATCTGCTGCTCCTGTTGCCGGTAGGAAAAAAATCGAGCTGCAAAGATCAATTGCCGCACCCAGTGTCTTCCAGGACAGTATTCCCTCAGTTCGACGAACAATACTTGCGAGACAATGAGCCACATCGCCGTTGTTAGTCGCCGGCAAGCCGGCTATCAGAGATGCGGCGTCCATCGATTCAGGTGCCTGATCACGGCCTTTACGCCAGGGGAAAGAAAAGAGCTTGCAAGTAAAGCAGCACATGCGCGATGGGCGAAGGTAAAGAAAAGCCGCAAAGCTCCCGCCAAGGGAAAAGGCGCGTAATTTCTTCGCCTCGAACTATCTTTTCATTGATCGACCCGCGGCATTACAGTCGTTCGCGAGAACGCTTTCGTGATGCGTCATGTCGATCATTTTCGGAAATTACACTGGGCGTGTCTCACCCAATCCCTTTACTCAATTCTCTTCGCCTTGCGGAGACTCTCTCCTAGAGTGCTCGTTCGTAGAGTGCGGTCATATCCCGCTCGGTACAAGGCCGCGGGTTCAGCAAATGGCAGGCATCCTCCATCGCCTTCTCGGAGAGTTCGGGGATCATCTCGCGAGTGATGCCGAGAGCGCTCAGGTGGACGGGAATCCCCACTTCTCCGAGCAAGCGTTGGATCGCCTGAATCAACGCGGAGCCAGCGTCATACGTCAACATTTGTCCATTATCGAGTTGCATGGCAATGGCCAGGTCGCGGAGGCGGTCGCCCGAAACCGAACGATTAAATTCCAGGACGTGAGGCAGCAGCACTCCATTGGTGGTGCCGTGATGGAGTCCGGCAACCGAAGAGAGCGGATGCGCTAACGAGTGGGTGACCCCCAACCCCTTTTGAAAGGCCACCGCTCCCATCATCGAGGCCATCATCATGTTGGTCCGGGCGACGATGTCCTTTCCGTTGCGAACGGCAGCGGGCAAGTTCGAATAAGCTAAACGAGCTCCTGAGAGCGCAATCGCGTCGCACATCGGGTGATAGCCCTTGGCGAGATAGGCCTCGATGTTATGGGTGAGTGCGTCCAAGCCCGTGCCCGCAGTGACTTGAGGCGGCAAGCCGAGAGTCAGTTCCGGGTCGTCGATAGCGACATTGACAATTAGATACGGGCTAAAAATCACGGTCTTGCGGTTAGTCGCTTTCAGCTGAACTACGGCACTACGCCCCACTTCGGAGCCGGTTCCGGAAGTTGTGGGAATTGCGATCATTGGCGGCAAGTTCGCCGAAATCTTTTCACCGCCGTCGAGCTGATCGTCGTATTCCTGGAGCGCCAAGCTATGCGTAATTCCCAGGCGGATCAATTTTCCGGCGTCGATGGGACTTCCGCCACCAACGGCCACGACCGCATCGCAGCCCTCACTGCGATACATCGCGATGCCTTCCGAGATGTTCTTTTCAACCGGGTTCGAATCGACCGCGTCAAACAAAGCAAATCGCAATTCGGGCGCCGCCGCGGTTACTCGTTCAGCAAGCCCGGCTTTCACAATTCCCCGATCCACCACGAGGAGCGGCCTGCGGATGGCCAGACGCGCAATTTCTTTGGAGAGCTGGCCGAGCGATCCGGCGCCGAACAGAATGCGAGTGGGAAACGAAAACGTGGAAATTCCTGTGGTCACTAGCTTTCCTTCCGGGGGGACGCTTCCGCAGAAAGCAGCAATTGAATGATTGTAGGAAGTGCGACGGGCCTAAATGGATTCAAAGTAGCGCTCCAGTTCCCAGTCGGTGACGGCGCGTTCAAATTGGCGGACTTCCCAGTCCCGCGTCATCGAGAAGAAATCGACAAATTCATCGCCGAACGATTTCCGAGCGGCCTCGCTTTTATTAAATAACGCGTTGGCTTCTTTCAGGCTCCTGGGAAGGTCCGCAGCATCGGAGGCGTAGGCGTTTACGGTCGCCGCGGGAATATCGAGACCGGCTTCGACTCCGTGGAGGCCCGAAGCGATGCTGGCGGCGAGCGAAAGATAGGGGTTTGCATCGGCGCCGGGCAGCCTATGTTCCACGCGGGTCGCTTTTGGACCCGCCAGAATGGCTCGCAGCGCGGTGGTGCGGTTATCGAGCCCCCAAGTAACGTTTCCCGGAGCCCAGCTTCGTGTGCCTGGGGCGGTACGTTTGTAGGAGTTGATCGTCGGCTGAAACATGATCGCTAACTCAGGCATTAGCGCGAGCTGGCCAGCAATATAGTGCTTCATCAACGTCGACATTGAGGCTGGCTCTTTGCTGCCGGCCTTTTCGCGTTGGAAGAAGAGATTTCGCTTTCCCTGACGGTCGCCGAGGCTTTGGTGGACGTGACCGCTCGATCCAGGCATTTGAGGATTCCACTTGGCCATGAAGGTGGCCATCAATCCACGCTTTTGCGCGATGATTTTCACCGCTGTTTTAAATAGCGCGGCCTTATCGGCTGCGCGCAACGCGGTGTCAGCGCAGATCGCGGATTCATATACGCCCGGGCCGGTCTCGGTGTGATGGCCCTCAAGCTCAATGCCTAAATCTCTCGCACCATCCATGATCGCGTGCGAGAGTTCTGAATCGACGGACGCACGCAGCACGCTGTATCCGAACATTCCAGGTGTGAGCGGCGTCAGCCCAGAGAACCGTTTTGCCCGAGCGGAATGCGGGTCCTCGCGAAAGAACCAATACTCGAACTCGACGGCCGCCTTAAGGGAGTAATTCATCGACTCCGCTCGGTCGATCACACGGCGAAGCACGTACCGCGGTGAAGCGCCGAGCGGCGCGCCATCTGCGCGGTAGAAATCCAGGAGGAAAAAGGCAGTGTTTGGTTCCCAGGGAAGAACGCAAAATGTTGAGGTGTCGATCCGGGCCGCGGCGTCCGGGTATCCGGTCTGCGAACCGGTGACGGCGTTCTGATCGTAGAGAACATCGGCGCTATCCCAGCCGAAGATCACGTCGCAAAAGCTGAGGCCGCTTTCGATTGCGCATACGCACTTTTCGCGAGAAACGTATTTTCCGCGGAGTATGCCGTCTACGTCGAAGCCGCCAAGCTTGACCTTATCGATCTTGCGCTTGCCGAATGCTCGTTTAATGCGTTCAGCGTCGTTCATATTCACCTAGCACAATTGGGGCGCCCTCAGCCGATTCATAGTTCATGGCTGCAATGCTACCCAAACTGATTTCACGCGAGTGTAAGACTCGATTGCGTGCGGGCCCATTTCCCGGCCGAATCCACTCTGCTTGCAGCCTCCGAACGGCGATGCGCTGTCGAAGCAGTTATAGTCGTTGATCCAGACCGAACCGGCTTTGATCTGTTGCGCCATCCAGTGGGCGAGGCGAATGTCGCGGGTCCACACAGCAGAAACCAGGCCATAAATTGTGGAGTTGGCGATTTCCACGGCTTCTTCGGCATCATGAAATTTCAACGCGGCGAGCACCGGCCCGAAAATCTCTTCCTGGGCGATCTTCATCTGGGGCTTCACATCGGCGAAAACCGTCGGTTTCATGTAGAAACCGCGCGCCTTGGCGCCTTCGATGTCCCGTTCGCCGCCGCAGACCACCCGAGCTCCTTCTTGTTTTCCGGCTTCGACGTAGTCAAGGATGCGCTGCAGTTGAACATGGCTGATCTGCGAGCCCATCTCGGAGGAGGAATCGAGCGGGTCGCCCACGTTCATTTTCCGGGCGCGCTCGGCGAGATCGTTGACGAATCGATCATAGATTTTCTCGTGAACCAACAAGCGGGACCCGGCGCTGCAGACTTCACCCTTGTTGGCGTAAATGCCCCAGAACGCTGCTTGAGATGCGCGCTCGAGGTCGGCATCGGGGAAAATAATGTTGGGAGACTTGCCGCCGAGTTCGAGCGAGAGCGGCTTCAAATTGCTTTCGGCGGAAGCCTTCATCAGCGCGCGAGCGGTGCGAATGCTGCCGGTGAATGCAATTTTGTCGACGTCGTTGTGCCGCGCCAGTGCGTCTCCTGTGGAGGGGCCAAAGCCGGTCACAACGTTTACAACGCCATCAGGAACCCCCGCCTCCAGGCAGTATTCGGCGAGTTTGAAGGTGGTGAGAGGAGTCATCTCCGATGGCTTGATCACCATTGAGCAGCCGGTGGCGAGCGCAGGAGCCACTTTCCAGGCAGCCAGGAGCAGCGGATAGTTCCAGGCGGTAATCATTCCCACCACGCCGATGGGCTCACGTAGGGTGTAATTCAAATAATCGCCGTCGACGGGGATGGTTTCGCCAGAGATCTTTCGGGTCCAGCCAGCGTAGTAGAAAAAAATGTCGGCGGCTGGAGGAATGTCGCCGCGCAGGGCCTCACGAAAGGTTTTTCCGTTGTTGAGGGACTCCAGCACGGCCAGTTCTTCTTTGTTCTTCTCAATCAGCTCGCCAATTCGCCAGATGATTCGCTCGCGCTGGGAGACCTTCATGCCTCGCCAAGCGCGACTTTCGAACCCGCTCCTCGCGGCGCTAACAGCGCGGTCGACGTCCTCCGGGCCTGCATCCGGGACGGTGGCGAGCTGATCTCCAGTGGCGGGATTGGTTACCTGGATGACGCGGCCAGACGCCGAGTCCTCATATTTCCCGTTTATAAACAGCTTGCCATTCGTGAAATTCTGAATCGCAGCAACAGGGATCATACTTTCCCTCGTAAAACTCGTTCAAGAAGTTGACGTGAAGCTCGATCCGTCAATAGTCCCGTCATTGGGGCGGTGAAGTTTATGTTTACCAGTAGCGAGATGAACCGATAGCAGAACACTCATCACTAGAGCAATTCCCCAGCCGGCGCGCGCATTCGGCGGCATCACCATGATGATGCAGATAAAGACCGTCCAGAGGATGGCCAGCACGTTGATGGCATTGCTCGAATTCCCCAGGGTCCATGGGCCGCGTTTCGCCGCCCAACTCTTCTTCTTGCGCCAACCGAGATACACGGGAATTAGGTACGAAAGATAGAAACCAACTACGCTGATCGATGTGACCACTGAATATGCTCTGCTATATATCAGCGCTCCAAACGCCAATCCAGCGGAGAGCCATATTGCGGCCGCCGGCGTTTTTCGCTGGGGGCTCACGGCGCTCCACAAATGGGAAAACGGCATGCCGTTATCGCGCGCCAGCGCATAGAACGAACGAGAGACCGAGGTGATCGCGGCCAAGCCGCAAAACCACATCGCCAGGACCGTTAGACCCAGGACTGCGGTCACCGCCCTTGTTCCCAACGCGAGCTCTACGATCGTAAGAACCGCGGGAATCGGGTTGCCACCGGCGTCCTTGGCACCCAGCACGACAGAAATATCGGGAATTGCCCACGCCAGCGACAGGATTAATAGATAACCGAATACCCCGGAAACAACGACTGACATCACCATTCCCCACGGTGCCTGGCGGCGCGGGTCAAGCGTCTCTTCGGCCATGTGGGCGGACGCGTCGAAACCCGTGTAAGTCCACTGAGCTTGCAAAAGACCGAGCATGAACAGCCAGGCGTAAGGAGCGTGGATGCCACTGGACGACGAATCCGACATCAGAAAATGAAGCGGCTGCTTCGGAGCGAAACCCCATAGGGCACCGATCAGAACGATAACACCCAGGATGTGAACGGTGACACTCAGGTCGCTCAGCCACCCGACCAACCGCGCTGAGAAATGATTAACTACGGTCTGAGATAACAGCAAAAACGCGTAGACAATCAAGGTGGCCGACGCGCTCGCTTGAAACCCAGTCATCGGCAACAGGAATTGAGCACAGCCATAGTCGATCCCGGCAATGGCCGCTACCAAACCCACGATGTTCAGCCAGGCAGTGAACCAGGCCCACATGGGCCCGCCCAGCTGCGCCGACCAGTGATACATGCCTCCCGATGTTGGCAACGCCGAACAGAGCTCCGCCATGCTTAATGCAACCAACAGGGTTCCCAACGTAGCCAGTGGCCATCCGAGAGTCATTTCCCGGGGACCGCCCATGGTGAGGCCGTAGTCGAAGAGGGTGACAGCGCCGGTCAAAATGGAAATGATGGAAAACGAGATCGCAAAATTGGAAAAACCGCCCATCCCGCGGAGAAATTCCTGGGTATAGCCGAATCGAGCGAGTTCCCGCGCGTCCTTTTGGGCGGTCGAGGCGTTGGAAGTTTCGATCATACGATCAGTGTTGCAGTACACGGCAAACTCCAGAAACCTCCAGAACAATTCGGCAGCCTTCTTCATGTTCCACCGAATCATCTTGATCTACCGCATGCCGGAAGATTACGGCCACTTGCACGAATTTCTTCGAAATCACCAATCTCCTACGCTGCCGTCCTTGTAAAAGCTCCGCTGCAACAGTTCCTGCTGAAATGGGTGTTTCTTCACCTCCGCTTCGTTGATTTCGATTCCCAGGCCGGGTCGATTGTTCGGACGAACGGTGCGGCCTTGCTTCTCTACCGTAAACCCTTCTGTAACCACCTCGGCGCGCCATGGCACGTCAGCATGCACACTTTCGCAAATGACATACGAGGGCGTTGCGAAACCAAACTCCAGCGAAGCTGCGGTGCTGACGGGCCCTTGCGGGTTGTGCGGGGCGAGCGCCACGCGATATGCTTCCGCGATCGCCGCAACGCGCCGCACTTCGCTGAACCCTCCGCAGTGCGTGATGTCGGGCTGAATTACACTCGCCGCCCGTTTCTCCAGCAACTCCCGAAATGCGTGCAAACCGACGAGCCGCTCACCGGTCGCGATGGGCGTTTTCACTGAGCGCTGAATCAGGGCAATGTCGTCCATCGTTTCCGGCCAGCACGGCTCTTCCAGCCAGTATAACCCGAAGGGCTCGAGCACCCTTGCAAATAGAAGCCCCATGCGGGGCGAAGGACGCGCATGACAATCTACCATTATGTCAATCTGGTCACCCACGGCATCCCGCATCGCAGCTACGCACTTTTCGGCGTAATGAATCGGCGTCAGTCCTTCGAGCGGCATCGTTTCAGGCACTGCCATTGATTTCAAAGCGGTAAAACCTTCGGCTACTGCCTGGCCTGCGAGGTCGGCAAATCGTAGCGCGTCCGCGGGAGGGGTTGCATAGAACTCCTCCATTTTCCCGCCACCGAGATGACAGTAGAGGCGCACGAAATCACGCACGGGACCACCCCACAGCTTGTGGCACGGCACGCCGTGAATTTTCCCTAAAATGTCCCACAGAGCGATGTCAATTCCGCTAATCGCCGTGCCGCGTACGATGCCGTTGCCATGCCAAAAATGCTGGCGATACATCATTTGCCAGAGATGTTCGATGCGGGTCACATCTTCACCGATCAACAACTGGCTGAGGTCCTCAATCGCACCGACTACCCCGCGGGTGTGCCACTCAAGGGTGGCTTCCCCCCAACCGAAGAGGCCAGGTTGGTCGGTGAGCACCTTGACGAAAATCCAGTTGCGCATCCGCGCATTGCAGACCAATGTTCCAACGTTTGTGATTTTCATGGCTCATTTTGAAACAAGCATACAAGCCTTCCAGACAAGCCTTCGTAGGTCGCGGCGAGAATCTGGCCAATATACCCCTGGCACCTCCTCACCTCACTGGACGAGTTTTACCACCACAAAATAGCTGGCCCAAATTAGATTTGAGATTAGTAGTAAGGCCCATCAACGCAGCCAACCAAACGAAATCATACGTTCCCCAGATTGAACGCTATATGAAATGTTAAGTGATCCTGATGGCTGCTGCAGGGCTTGATTCGGACGACCGCCGCGGCACACTAGGACTTGAGACAGACTTCAAAACGGACCGTGGACGATGTCTCTTTGTTCCGGTTCGCATGTCCATTGTGTTACCGGGGCGATTCCGACCCCCGTAGTTGCCGACGCCGCAGGATTCTTAATCTGGCGGGTCAGCGATCGAACGCAACATCTCGAGACCCTCCCGGACAACAATGTCCGCAACGTCCTCCGCAAAGATCGACGTACAAACTTCATATCCGCCCTCGGCAAAGGCCTCGCGCACCGGAATATATCCGAAACCTCCATTCGAGTATCCGGAGAAGCAGGTATGGAGGAACGGTGAGCCTTCGACAATCTTCTGGCCGATTTCAATGAAAGGTTCGCCCGCGATGGAGAGGAGAACAGTTGAGCCAATTCGAATCGCCTGCATTGGCCACTCGACGTGAGTCTTACCCGCGTACAGCCGTGCGTGACCCGCGGCATGTTCAGCCTGGACCGCGGCTGCCGTGGCTTTTTGGATTGCGCTCTCAGAGCCGGATTTTCTCGTTTGCTCCAGTTCCAACCGGAACGCTACCGCCTTAGCCTCCAACCCCTCATAATCGGGCTGAGGTTTGAGGGGCAGCTTGATTTGTCGGAACCTGACGTCAAGCACCGGGTATTCAGGCTCGATCGGTTCATCTTCGTACAATGCAATCGTCGTACCCGATTCAATCAGCCCAGTCATCTTTTCGCGTCGCGGAAGCGTTTCGATACCGATTGCAAGTTTCGCCGCTTCAAGGCCGAGAAGGGTACCCAACCGCCGGTACACGCGGAGATCGCCAGTGAAACCGCGGCGCGGGCCAATGTTTCCTGACGCTCCTTGCAAAAAGAGGCAAAGTCCGCCCACCTGTTCTTCAACCACTTTCCGAACAACTCCTGGATAGTCTGGTGTGAAGAACTGGTTCTGCCAAGCCATGATCGTTGGGTGACAAGCGTAGTGGACGATCGTTCCGATTGGCTTCTCTTGAAGATCATCGAACCTGATCGTTCGCACGGTATGGTCTATCGGTCCATCCCAATTTCGGCCGATCACTACGCGGCCGTCTTGGAGTTTCAGCCGCCGATTTACGCCAATGTCACACGAACCTTCAGAGGTGCCACAACGTGCAGACACTGAAGTTCTCTGCGCTTGCCAAACCGCACCGGCTATTCTCAGCGGCAGTTGCTCCATGTAACTCTGGGCCATGTCTCGCCCTTCTGAGATGACCTCCATGCGGAACGTATTTGGTCCGGAGTGAGTGTGGTTATAGGACAGCCGAACAAAGTCGCTTGGAATGCCGGTCAGGCGCGAGATCCCGTCTATTACGTGGCGCATAAAATCGGACTCGAATCCAATATGGTCTAAGTCGATAATAGCAATTGACTTGTCTGCGTCCGAAAGCACGATCGCGCTCGCATACAATGGCAGGTCCGCGCCTAACCCGCGTTGATGAGTTTGCGCGCCCCAGCCTCCCTGTGGAGTTCCAGGAGCGGGAGTTATGTCTGAACGTCCTACTCCGACTTTCAAATAGGTCATCGGTACCTCATATCGGTCAACGTAACCGCTCCCGTGTACGAGCAACATAGGCTCTGCGACGATGAACAAGTGCTCAAGGCATTTCTTGCTAAGCCGACACGTTAACAAATCGTGCCCGGGGGCGCTTTCTGCTCGCCTACAGGAGTTCCGCCCCTCGAAGAATATGTTTACAAAGGGTTTGAATGGAGCGGGAAGAGCGATCCTTGGGATCGATAGCGAACGCCTAGCCTGGGAATACAGTATTTTTCCCTAATGCCCTAGATGGACAAACCTTATTTGCTCTGAATCTCGAACAGCGCTAATTCCCCCGGATCAAGCTTTCCGGTTGTTCCCTCCCAGTGCGAGTGATTCACCAACTTCGTTGCCATCAACTTTCCGTCTGCATTATAGTATTTAACTTCGTACCTCGTCGCCTTGGGCAGCCAGAGACTGAGATCGCTCGGTAGTCTGAGTACCTTCGGTTGGTCTTGATTGTTGAGGATAATAACAAGCAACTTATCTTTTAGCTGGTATCCGCGCACAAATGCATCCAACGGTCGAGCCAACACCGAATCACCAATAAGGGTTCCGCTCACAAAATAGGGCAGAAACTCCTGGCGCAGCTTGGACACCGTAGATAGCGCAGCCGCCAGAGCTGGTTTTTCGCTGATGAGAGCAGTTCCGTTGGGCTGGTCTAGTTTCCTAGGCATTACATTGAGGAAAAGATTATCGGCAAAACATTTCTTGGCAAGCGTGGGCGAAGACTCCACGTTACAGTTCAGACGCGGCGACCGCAATACGGTTGTGATTGGTGCCGCGTCTTCGTAATCAACCCAGTTCCAAGTGTAGTCAAGGGCCTGGCTATCAAACTCCAAATGTGTGACGGACTCTCCAGCGAAGGTTGATTCCGAGTTTTTTGCCCGGGCAAGCTTGCGTACGGTGTCGATTGTTGTCAGTAAGCCCGGCCTCTCACCGCCGCGTGCGGTGTCGATTGTTGTCAGCAAGCTCGGGTCACCCCCTTGGCTCCCAAGGCGCCCAAGCGTAAAGACATCCCATGTAAATGAGGTCAGGCCTTTGTCGATCCAACTACGGAGCGCTGCGATCACGTCTTGCTGCCAGGCCTTATTATTCGTGTCAACGCTGGCGCCAGTCAAGAACCTGGTGTAGTAGGGTCTAAACATCGGAATCAATTCCGGATCGTATGTCCAGTTCTCCGTTCCTGGTGTCGTTGAGTACCGCTCTGCGTCGCGATTGGGTTCAATCGTAACACTGATAAAAGGGGCGATGTTTACTCCTATCTCCCGCGACCGCTGTACTGCCTCCAGAAATTCCTTTTCAGTTCCAAGCTCGGACCTAATTTCGAGCGGTAGAGTGAAATACCAGCACCAACCCCAGGGAACGATTTCGTGTATGCCGTACCGCCGTGCGTCCTCCGCCACTCGGGGTAGGTCTGAAAAACGAAAGGCTGCCTTTTGGGGATCTACTTCGCCCGCCTGAATCATCCAGATAGTCTGAAAACCGATACCATCTCGCACACTGGCAGGAAGTTTCGATGGCGGATTCACCTGATTCACATAATCCCGATAAACTTCGATCCCCTTGGCCCACGCCCCTGCATGAGGTGTTATCCAGAACTCACCGCTATCCCAGCTTTGGCCGTGGGCAATTTCCTGCTTATGCTCCCAGGCTATTCGAAGGCTGTTCGGATCATGCTCAGTACGATGGGTTAGAACGTCAGGCCAATCAGTGCTACCCCACTTTTTCTGAAAGATACTCAAGCCGCCATCGAAACCACCGTAGTCCAGCCATCGCAGGGAGTTCGCGTTGTAGTACCCAAAACCAGCCGTATGCTCCTTCCACCCGAACTGTTCGTAGTACTCACCCACGGTATTGGAGTCTTCCGCAATTGTATCGACAGGTGGTACAGGCCCCTCAAAGGGGTGCACTACCTCACGGGCTAGACGCAGGCGAGTTGCTTGAGCCCCAGCAAAGGGTTTCAAGCCCCATAGATCTGGAAACAATTCTTGCCGCACCGATGCACCTGTTTCGTTCTCGATATGGCAACTGAAAATCACAGACTTCCCATCGGCCGCGGCCCGAATGGTCACCTGAGCTATTACGGCTCCTGACGGAATGGGAAGATTTTGACGGCTCGCGCCGAGTCGCGCCCACTCAATGTGAACTTCATCAGAACTCGGCTGCGTAATTGTGGCTTTCGAAAATCGAGACGCCAGCCGCATAGACGTAAACGATTCCACAGGGTATGCCACATCCAAGAGACCTGCGGCCTCCGGACTCGCCTCGAGAAGCTCTCCCGTGTAGGGCGAGTTGAGGGAAACTATGCTTCCCGTTTCATCGTCAATGCCGATCTCTAGATTGTTCAACCGGACTTTCACAACTCTTGCGCCAGCGGTTGTCGCCATCAAGGCAAATATCACAACACAACCCAGCCACCTTACGGCAGGAGCCCTGCAAGAAGCTATAGTCATAAGAGCATCCTTTGATCCTCATTATTCCTGTGGTCAAAAGTTCTGCCCGGATATTGAGTTAGCGCAATTGGGATGTCAAGGCGAATAACGGCTTCTGTCCATCCCGGTGGACGGTATGATTTACTGACTATTCTTCCCGTTCGGTTTTCGGATCGTAGAAAGGCCACCGAAAAGATCTTTTAATCACGCCAAATTTCCGTGGAGTCTCCGAAAGCTACAAGGTGGGACGTGAAATCTTTTCGGCCCTTAATCCTACTGTCGGGCTTAGAAGTGGCCCTCTGATCATAGATGATGTCGATAGGTTGGGGTCCTTAACACCATGGAATGTGGCCCTAAATTAACTGAAGATCTTTCCCTCATGGTTTGGACTATAGTGAATTCGTTAGCTAAATACGGCGTCCTTTATTTGCGTCCAGCTAATGGGATCACCCATCGCGCACGGCGCTCACTGAGCAAACGATTCGCAAATACGATGGGAGTCTAAGAGACTACCCCAGGGAGGTAAGACGGCGTGGCGCCATGCCGGAATTGTGCTACCACGTTATGCACGCTTTCTTGGATCACGCATTTTACGCTTACCCAATTTATTCCGATAGCTCCGTCTCCTGCTCCACACGAAACACAACGCCGCTCGCCGACGATTCAGGTTGCTTGCCACCTACGCTCACCCGATACTCGCCTGTTGCCACCAAGCGATCACCACTTAAGTTCACAAGACTCAGATCTAGCGGATCCAACGTGAAGTGCACATGCTGAGACTCACCCGCTCCAATGTAAACTCGTGTAAACGCACGCAGCGCCCGAAGCGGCGCCCCTGTGACCTGTGGGAATGTCAAATACACCTGCGCCACCTCTTCGCCGTCGCGCCCACTCGTGTTCTTTATATCTGCGTCCACAGTTAAAGAGTCACGCTGCCTTAACACTTTCGAAGAGAGCTTGAGATTTGTGTACGCAAATTGTGAGTAACTCAGACCCCAGCCGAACGGATACAAGGGAACCCCACGAAAGTAGCGATAGGTTCGCGCGTTCATCGAGTACTCAGTGAACGGCGGTAGCTGATTCACGTTCTTATAAAAGGTCACTGGTAAACGGCCCGCGGGATTGTTGATGCCCGCCAGCGTCGCCGCAATCGCCGTGCCACCTTCTTCGCCCGGGTACCACGCCTCAAGAATCGCGTTGGCATTTTCGTTGGCCCAGTTTACCGCCAGCGCGCTGCCATTCATCAGAACCACGATCAGCGGCTTGCCCGTGGCCCTGACCGCCTTCAGCAAGTCTTCCTCTTCCTCCGGAAGATCCAAGGTTGTACGGTCGCCGCCCTCGAAACCCGGTATCTGCACGTCCATCTCTTCGCCTTCCAAATCTGCTGTAATTCCCACCACCGCCACGACCACGTCCGCCGTCTTCGCGGCTTCCACCGCTTCGGCCCGTTTCCCGGCAGCACGAGCGCGTAACTCAGTTAGACCATTTGGTGGAGCCTGCTTCGTCCACAGCAGTCTGACGAGCGAGTCACCGCCACCCTGGAAGTATTCCATCTTTAGCGTATATCTGCGGCCCTGCTCTAGCTTCACTTGGCGCGTATCAGTAGTCGGAGCATGCGTATACCAGTCTTCCGCCACTATCTTTCCATCCAGCCAGGCACGGTAGCCGTCGTCAGCCATCGCGCCTAGATTGTATGTGCCCGTCTCCGACGGGATAAGATATCCGGTCCAGCGCACCGAAAAATTCTCCGAACCGACCTGATCAGAAGGTGGGTTCTTGACAAAGTCGAAATCCACTTGCTTATCGACGCGCGTCAGCACTGGTGTTCCTTGGAGGTCAACGCCCTTAAAATACTCCGCCTTTAAACCTGGCTCCCCGTCCTCGGTGGTAAGCACTGAACTTGGTACAGGCACGCTTGTACCGCGCAGAAATTGCGTTCCCGGCGCAAAGGTTATTTGTGCTCCTGGAAATTGCTTCCTTATGCCGTCTAACGCCGTTGTCAGACGCGACGGAGTTCCGTTGTAGTTCCCCAAGAGCGGGCGCACCAGATCGGCCAGCGGTCCCACCACTGCAATGGACTTTACCGTCGGCTTCAGCGGCAATACACCGTCGTTCTTCAGCAGAACCATCGATTCGCAAGCCGTCTTAAGCGCCAGCGCACGGTGCACTTCGCTATCGTTCTCGCTGAACGGGATCTGTGCGTACTTCACCATCTCCGGCGGGTCGAACATACCCAGTTCAAACCGCGCCCGCATCAATCGTTTCACTGACGTGTCCAAATCCTTCTCCGGCAGTAATCCGTCCTTTACCGCCTGCAGATACGGCTTGTAATCGTCGCCGGGATCGTTGCAATTCAAATCTGTCCCACGCCTCATCGCCACCGCTACTGCCTCTTCGTGCGTCGTTACATAATGGTGGCCGCGCTCAATGTCATACACCGCGTCGCAATCCGACACGACATATCCCTGGAACTTCCACTTGTTGCGCAATTGATCCCCAAGCAGGAAATGATTCGCGCATCCCGGCTCCCCGTTCACGCTGTTGTATACGCACATCACCGAACCGGCCTTGGCCTCAACTACCGCCGCGTGAAATGCCGGCAGGTAGGTGTCCTCCATGTCATGCTTCGACACCTGCACGTCAGCCACGTGACGTAGCGGTTCTGGCCCGCTGTGCACCGCGTAGTGCTTCGGCGTCGCGATCACTCGCAGATATTTCGAATCGTCGCCTTGCATTCCGGTGACAAACGCTACCCCCATCCGCCCAGTTAAGTAGGGATCTTCGCCATACGTTTCCTGTCCGCGGCCCCATCGCGGATCGCGGAAGATGTTGAGGTTCGGCGCCCAAAAGTCTAGTCCCACGCCTGTGAAGATGCCGTGCCGGACCTCCTCATGGTGTTCGGCGCGCGCCTCCGTGGCGATCACCGTCGCCACATCGTGAATCAGCGGAGCGTCGAACGTCGCCGCCAGCCCAATCGGCTCGGGAAACACGGTCGCCTTCCCTACAACCACGCCATGCAGCGCTTCCGTCCACCAGTTGTACGCAGGTACACCAAGGCGCGGGATCGCCGCCGCCCGATGAACCACCTGCGAAGCTTTCTCCTCTACCGTCATCCGCGAAACTAGGTCATCCACTCGTTGATCGACTGGCAGTGCGGGATTCATGTACGGCGGATTCTCTCCGTTGTCTGTAGCCGTCCGCGCCGTCGCTTCTGGCATCCGAGCAAAGAGCACCACGCACGCGATGAAGACCGCAGCAGTCAGCGACTCCGTAACGCTTCGTCTCCGCATCATCCTTGACTCCTTGGGATCAGAACGTGAACACGACACATAGCTGTCTGAACCAAGCGCCTCGCCATTGACAAGCAATTCATCGCACCGCGGCATAGCTCAGTCAAAGAAGTGCGCCACATTACTGGGTCACCCACGACGATGACACACTTTAGTGTGCGAAATAGTTGAGAGATGGGTCAATCGCCACTCCAATAGTCGTTAGCATTGTGGCTGTTCAGCGTAGTCCCACCAAAGTGTGATATCAGAACCTCTCGACGGTACTGGGTGCAAAGACTAGGCCGCCTTATAATACATTGTCAAGTAGGCCGTCCTATATGCTGGACAGCCACCCTTGTTGTTATCTCCCTTTTCTTGACAAAAGGCAAAGCCCACGCTATACGGTATCCCGCCTAAATACTAAATATTTTCACCTTTGCTCCAAGCGTGTGGGCTAGGCATGTAGTCGTAGCCGCGGACATCGAATCGTCCATTCAGTCGTTTGGTTAAGGCAGGCTAAATGCGGGGTTTGTTTCAACGATTATTCGGACGAAGGCTTGGGAGGACCGCAATTGGTTCGGCTTGATCGAGTTCGTGACTGGGGAATGCTGCTGCTCTGCAACCTGATCTGGGGCAGCCAGTTTGTCATCTACAAAGTGGTTCAGCAGCAGACAGGGCCGGTCTTTGCAGCGCTACTCCCGATTACCATCGCGACGGTATTATTGACCTCGGTTTCGCTTTGGACCCGGCGGAAGAGCAATGCCCCCAATCAGCTCCGCCTGCCAACTCAACACATATGGCAATTTATTCTGATCGGTATCGGTGGCCAAGTGGTAGCCCAGTTGTTCACAGCGTGGGGAGTGCGATACACCCTGGCGTCAAATGCGGCACTTTTAACCCTCACCCTCCCAGTCGCGACCGCTTTTATGGCCTACCTGTTCCTCCGGGAGCACATGACGCCGGTGCGCTGGATAAGCTTTGCCGTGGCAATCGTTGGAGTTGTAATATGCTCGGGATTCCGATGGGGTGGAATAGACCTCACCGTTGGCAAATACCTACTCGGCAACGTGATGGTCTTCGCGGCAATAAATGCCAGCGCTTTCTACAACAGCTACAGTAAGAAGCTCCTGCGGACTTATTCTCCCCTGGACGTTCTACTCTACAGTTACTACGTGGTTGTGGCTGTCATGCTGCCTCTCGCGCTAGCAACGGAACCTCTTTCGTTCCTTAATTTGCATCACTTCAAGCCGACAGTTTGGTTGGGTTTCATCCTTCTTGCCTTCTTCCAATACTTCCTTGCGATGATATTGTTTCTAAGTGTTTTGAAACGGCTCGACGCAACGCAGGTAGGACTCTCGAACTACTTGATCCCATTTTTTGGTGTTCTAATAGCGGCTATTGCGCTGCGGGAGCGCCTTACCAGATCCATGTTGCTGGGCGGAGCGTTTGTGCTAACTGGCACCCTCCTGGTGACTGTATACGACCAGCGAGCTAAGGTGTCGCATGAGACGTAACGGAATTCTGAGTCACTTCGAAAAGTCGTGCCGTTGCCTTGCGGTGAGTGAATTGATGTCATATGTGATCGCGACCACTCTGATGGTCGACGGAGATTACCTAACGCTATAAAAACTACTTGATACAACAAATCTTAGGAGCGGTCTACACGTCTTGGCATCTGTTAAATAAAAAGAGGAAAATAGTGGCGATCAAATTCAAAGTTGCCTGGTTTTTAGCGGAAATCTTATGCCTTGCGGTATATTCATGCGCCAATCTTCATGCACAGGCTGGCTCGCCATTTGACCCCGTAAAGAACGACCCAACACTACCTCGCGTCCTTATAGTCGGCGATTCCATATCGATAGGCTACACCCTTCCTGTTCGGACGTTGCTCAAGGACAAGGCCAACGTACATCGCATTCCGGTCAACGGCGAATATTCCGCCAATGGCCTGGCTCACATAAGGGAATGGCTCGGTGATGAGAAATGGGACGTCATCTACTTCAATTGGGGAATCTGGGATACCCATTTGCTCGATGGCAACGGGCAAATAATAATCGACAAAAGCGTAGATATCGGAAGCGCCAAGATCAGAACGACCATCGCGGAATATCAGCACAACCTTAATCGGTTACTCGATATTATGCAGCCCACCGGAGCCAAGTTGGTTTGGGCATCGTCGACGCCGATAACCTCCAGGAAGAGACTTGAAGATATCGTCGACTACAATAAGGCCGCTGCGGGCGTGATGAGTTCTAGACACGTGACGATCGACGATCTTTATTCTGTGATAGAACCTCATGCGAGTAAAATGCAGATCGATGATGGTTGTCACTTTACGCTCCAAGGCTATGAGTATCTAGGACAGCACGTGGCAGAGTCTATCGTCGCAGCGCTTTCTGCGAATGCGGATCATCTGTAACTTATCGCTGAATGAAACAGCGACGAAGTCCTTGCAAATGTTTTCTATCACGGTAGGCCACCTCAAGGAGAAGAACGTGAATAAACTCCCGGAACTTATTCGACAGATGGAAGTATTCGATCTGAATTCGGAAATCGAACAAATCTTTGACAAAAACAACTGCGATCTCCACTACGTCACCTACCCCGCCGCGATTGCCGTGGTCGAGCCACGATGAGACTCCAGGGGAAAGTCGCCGTCGTCACCGGCGGAGGTTCCGGTATTGGGCGCGCTATTGCGCTTATTCTAGCGAGAGAAGGCGCCAAAGTGGCGGTAATCGATATTGACCGGCAAAAGGGGACCGAAACATGCGGTTTGATTTCCGGCCAAGCTGGCGAAGCGGTATTCTTTGGCGCTGACGTGTCTGCAGCCGAACAGGTAAGCGTGGCGGTAAATTCCACCGTTGCCAAATTCGGTCGGATCGACGTGCTCGTGAACAATGCCGCGTACCTAGAAGGATTTCAGGCCGTCAGTGAAACCGGAGAAGCCGATTGGGATCGCTCGATTGCGGTCACTTTGAAAGGGGTGTTCCTGTTTTCGAAGTTCGCCCTTCCGCACTTGATTACTTCCGGAAGCGGATCGATTATTAACATCGCGTCGGTAGGAGCATTGGTAGGTTTTGCCGACCATTGCTCGTACATTACTGCTAAAGGTGGCGTCATTCAGCTGACTAAGTCCTTGGCCATCGATTACGGAAGATATGGTGTTCGTGCCAACGCGATTTGCCCTGGGGCCATCGATACACCCATTTCGCCCAAGGGGAAGGACCAAGCGGCGTATAGCTACCAAATCCAGATGAGCGTGCTGAATCGGACTGGCCAGCCCGAGGAGGTCGCATCCGTCGCTTTGTTCCTTGCGTCAAGCGAGTCGTCATTCGTGACTGGCGCGAGCCTGGTGGTCGACGGCGGCTGGACTTTGCGCTGATCCGAATTGCTCAAGGAGACCCGTCAAGATGCCCCTATACTCACAACGCTTCCACGGCTGTCGTATCGATGAGTTCGTCTGGCGTGGCCACCGCCTCGTAACCATGGAAAACGAACTGATCCGCGTTGGAATCCTACCAACAAAGGGCGCGGACATCGTCGAGTTCCGTTATAAGCCTAGAGACTTGGATGTCCTCTGGCATTCGTCAAACCCCATTTGTCCCCCCGGCCAGCAAATTCCAACTACCGCCCGGAGCGATGGCGCTTTCCTGGATTACTTTCACGGAGGCTGGCAGGAAGTCTTCCCCAGCGCGGGCGCGGCCACCATATATCAGGGCAGCGAGCTTGGTGTGCATGGAGAGGTCTGCTTACTGCCTTGGGATGTGACAATTATCGAGGATTCTTCCGCGCGCATCGAAATCCAGTTCACTGTGGAGACCTTCCGTTTGCCATTCCGCCTGGAGCGGAATATGAGTCTCACCGCAGGCTCTTCGGTTCTCACCTTGAATGAACGCGTCATTAACCTGGGAGCAACGGATGTTGCGTATCAATGGGGCCATCATCCTGCCTTCGGTGCTCCGTTTCTCGGGCCAGAATGTATCATCGACCTACCCCGATGCGACGCCAGCGTCCCTGAATTCGCTAAGGATCTTAAGCGGCGATTTCCTCTCGGGCCGGTCGCCTTGGACCGCGTAACCCAGGTCCTTGCCCTGGAGAGCCGGACCGAAGACGTCGTACTATTCACCGGCTTTGCGGAAGGGTGGGCGGCAATTAGGAATCCCCACATGGGCCTTGCCGTAGGAATCTATTGGGATACAGCCGCCTTTCCGTTTCTCTGGTGCTGGCAGGCTTTCGGTGGGTGTTTCCGCGCTCCGTTCTTCGGACGCGTGTACACACTCGCTCTCGAACCATTCAACTGCCCTCCCGAGACTTTGCAGTCCCTTGCGAATAGAAGCGCGGCACGAATCCTGACAGTCGGTGAACAGGCACGGAGCTCGCTAGAGCTCGGGATTTACGAGACTAAAGCAGTCATTTCCTCGATCAGTGCCGGCGGGAAGATCTCATAGGAGGGCAAGCATCCAGTTCCGCCCCGACGTGATGTCCCCAATTCTAGTGGCTTGAGTTTTTCGAGGCCAGGACGGCAGGGTTTCCGACATAACCTAGCCGTTGCGAAATACTAGCGCTGATGCGCTTTACCTTTTCCGCCAACGACGAAACATTGTCTGACGTTATTTGGTTTATCGTTCCAGATATGCTGACGGCAGCCACAACCTTCCCGGTGTGATCAAACACTGGACAGCCGATGCATCGAAGGCCTATTTCATCCTCTTCATCGTCGAACGCGTAGCGTTGCTTCGCAGCCAGAGCTAATTGTTCTTTCAGCTTTCTGCCAGACACGATCGTATTTTCATTGTGACGAGGCATTCGATGTTCTTTGATCAGGCGGTCGAGTTGTTCTGCTGGCAAATGCGCCATAATGGCCTTTCCAATTCCTGTGCAGTGAGCGTCCATCCGTTTGCCGACCCAGGTCGCCAACTTCAGGAGACCTGGCGGCTCCACTTTATGAATCAAGATAGCTTCATCTCCTTCCAGTACTGCCATGTGGACCGTCATTCGAGTCTGTTCCATCAAGATATTGAGAAGAGGCTCCGCTACATCATTCAATTCAAGCCCGATAAGAGCCATGTTTGCCAGGCTGAATAGCTTTAAGGCAAACATATAGCGACGAGTCTCGCTTTGGCGATAGAGATATCCACAGCGCTCAAGCGTCAAGAGCAAGCAGTGAGTCGAGCTCTTCGGTATTTTCAAGAGTTTGGCTATCTCAGGGAGAGTACGGCCTCTTTTTGACGCGAGCAAAGTCTCGAGTATCGCAAGGGCCTTTTCTACCGCAGGCACCGAGTGCGTCTTCAGGTCAACCAAGCCGCTGCCTCCCGAATAATTATGTCCAGCATTCTGGATGGCTTAGAGCTTATCAGGAGTTCTTGAGATTGACAAATGAGAGCGACTCCTTAGAATGGACTCTTCAGGAGGACGCGATTTCTGCTGCGTTTACCCTGGCGGAGACGGGGAGAAATAGTCGAATCGGGCAGGAGTGCAAGAACTCGATGCTCCGCCGTTCGGAAACTTCCGCATGAAGGAGCATCAAACTCAAAGTCTGTGGGATGCATCGAACGGATTGAATCACACAACTTTCGGACCGCCAGCTGCTCAGATCGGGGTCCCTACTATATGACTGACGAAGGATTGCTCTTTGAGGATGATACGAGCCGTACGAAGGGGACGGTCAAGCTGGGAATCTGTGAGGATCTCGGCGGAAATTCCTTGGGCCCTCTCGGCCTGTGAGGTGCACAATACGTTGGTTTACGGTGTTAGGTCTGTTTTTCTGTGGCAGTCTTTTTGCTGCCACCACACTTACGGTTACCGTGATTCGCGGCGGTAGTGTCTTCGATCCCATCAGCGGAAAGCTGCTCCCTAACCGCACCGTCGTGATCGAGGGGGACCGGATCGCCGGTGTATGGTCCCCCGAACGTACCGTTCCCGACGGCGCACACGTAATCGATGCAACCGGAAAGTATTTGATTCCCGGGTTGATCGACGCGCACGTGCACCTCGTGCATGTGCTGGACTTTGCCCACGTTACAGGCGATGAGATCTTTCCTCTATTTTTGGCGGCGGGCGTGACCACCGTCCGCGATGCTGGAGATTCAATCGTAGCGGAAAAGCTTTTGGCTCGGTACGCCGAGGCCCATCCGTCGCTTGCGCCCCGGGTGTTCCTCGCTAGTCCCCTAATCGATAGCGACCCGCCGTATCATCGCGATGTCGGCTGGGCATTAGCCGATCCCGCGAAAGTGCCTGCTTTTGTAGAAGACATGTCCTCGTGGGGCGTTCGGACATTAAAGTTATACGTCGGAACTGAGCGGCCGGTTGGCAGACGGATCATTGAGGAGGGCCACCTTCACGGCATGGTTGTCACAGCCCATCTCGGGAATTACAGGGCTCAGGACGCTGTAGCAGACGGGATCGATTGCCTCGAACATATCTCCTCGGTATTCGATTACTCTTTCCCACCGCGTCCGACCGGACCCCAAGAGGACGCGACTAAATCTGCAACAGAATCACGGCGCGAAAGTCTTCGCCGGTCTGCGGAGCTCGATCTGAATAATCCAGTGGCGCGTGACTTGGTTGCAGAGATTGTACAGCACCACGTGTTTATTGACCCGACCCTGGTCGTTTTTCGGAATATGATTCTGCTGAGCGATGCTCGAGAGATCTACGCGAATCCAGATAACAACACGGTTCCGGAACGTCTGCGAAAGTTTTGGCCGCAGTACATCGAAGAAAATGATGGAATTGATTCCTCACCTGAGACCGTGAACCTGAGAATGAAAGTGCAAGCGAAATACGAGGAGCTAACGGGAATAATGTACGCAGCAGGCGTGCCGTTGTTGGCTGGAACAGATGCGCCTGAACCATTTACACCGCCGGGTCTGTCTCTTCTTCAGGAACTCGAACTGTTGGTCAAGTCTGGGCTACCTCCAGCTGCCGTCCTCGCCTCCGCGACCATTCAGAACGCACAGTCGCTGCGGGAGGCGAATCAGTTGGGGAGCATTGAGGAAGGGAAATTCGCCGATCTGGTTATTCTCGATGCGAATCCCCTGGCAGACATCAGGAACACGCGGAAGATCTATCGAGTGATCCGGGGAGGGAATATTTCCGATCCTCGAGAGCTTCTTAAAATGGTTCCTACACAGTGAAATGGCTCCGCTGGCCGGCCGATATTTCATAACAGCATAACAATCGAAAGCTTGCTTTCAAGATATTCATGTGGCCAATAATGATGTCTGCGTGATAAAAGTGCTCGGAAATTCTATCTAACCGGAGGTTGAAATGAACCTTGAAGACGCTCGTAGAGTGATTGCCGCTGCTGAAAAGAAGTCCAAGGAAATCGGGCGGCCAATGAACATCGCTGTCGCCGATGAAGGCGGCAACCTAGTGTCCCATGTGCGGATGGATGGAGCGTGGTTCGGAAGTATCGATATTTCGATCAAGAAGGCCTACACCTCGCGCGCATTTGATATTGCCACCAAGGACCTCGCAGGTCACTCTCAGTCTGGCGGCCAGTTTTTTGGCATCCACGCCTCCAATGATGGAAAGATCATGGTTTTTGCGGGAGGTATTCCACTGAAGAAGGACGGCAAGGTTATCGGTGCCATCGGTGTAAGCGGCGGTTCGGGCGATCAGGACCACGCTGTAGCAGAAGCAGGCGCGGCAGCGTTCTAATAACTCATTTATCGATCGGGAGGCGCGTATGGCTAGCAATCGCGGTGTCGCATATTTAAAACCTGGCGCGGTGGAAATTCAAAGCATCGATTTTCCAGAGCTGAGGCTCGGGAAGCGCAAGTGCAACCACGGGGTGATTCTCAAAATCGTCTCGACGAACATTTGTGGCAGCGACCAGCACATGGTCCGAGGCCGCACCACCGCCCCCAAGGGTATTATTTTAGGACATGAAATCACCGGCGAAGTCATCGAAGCCGGTACCGACGTCGAGTTCATTAAGGTTGGTGATCTTGTCTCGGTCCCGTTCAACATCGCGTGCGGCCGCTGTCGTAACTGCAAGGAGCGAGCCACGGGCCTTTGTCTCAACGTGAATCCGGCCCGGCCGGGCGCCGCGTACGGATATGTTGATATGGGCGGTTGGATCGGCGGGCAAGCCGAGTACGTGATGGTGCCCTACGCCGATTTCAACTTGCTGAAATTCCCCGATAAAGACCAAGCGCTGGAGAAGATTCGCGATCTAACGTGCTTGTCAGACATCCTTCCCACAGGTTATCACGGGGCTGTAAGCGCGGGTGTGGGGCCAGGTTCGACGGTGTATGTTGCCGGTGCCGGTCCGGTCGGCTTGGCTTGCGCCGCGGCGTGTCATTTGCTCGGAGCGGCGTGCGTAATCGTCGGAGACTTGATTCCTGAGCGCTTGGCGCAGGCGCGAAGCTTTGGTTGCGAAGTCGTCGACGTTTCGCGCGAGACTCCCGTCGCAGACCAGATCGCCGCAATCCTGGGAGTTCCCGAGGTTGATTCTGCCGTGGATTGCGTGGGATTTGAAGCACGGGGGCACGGCGCCAATGCGGCGACGGAAGCACCCGCAACCGTTCTCAACTCCCTGATGGAAATCACTCGTGCCGCAGGCGCGATAGGAATTCCCGGACTTTATGTTACCGGCGATCCTGGAGGCGTTGACGAGAACGCCAAGGTCGGACGATTGAGCATTCGGATCGGGTTAGGTTGGGCCAAGTCACATGTCTTTATGACCGGCCAGTGTCCGGTGATGAAATACAATCGTCAACTAATGCAAGCGATTCTGCACGACAAGATTAAAATCGCCAAAGCCGTCAACGTGGCAGTGATTCGGCTAGACGATGCTTCTCGCGGCTACGAAGACTTCGACAAGGGCGCAGCAAAGAAATTCGTGATAGACCCACACGGAATGATTCACAAGAACTAGGCGTGACCGCAATCGCGAAACACTTCCTGCAAGCGAAGTACCTCGCGCAGGAACATTCTGGAGAGAGGCCCGCTGCCATCGTCGTCTGCGTTTCGGTCGTCTCGAATGCAAGGGCGGAGGGACACTTAGATGGTAGAACCGTGGCCGCACGCAGGAGCCAAGATGACCAAAGTTTCAGCTGGCGGCGTTGTAGCTAGCTGCCGATCCTCTGTTTCTCCGCACTGAATTTGTAGTTGCCTAGCAGATTTACGCCTGCCGGCCGGTCAGATCACGTTCGCGAAAGATCCTGAAGTTCGTATAGGGACGCTGTTTTTTTCTTTTGACTCGGAATCGAGAACTCTTGAAACGTGAACCGTGCGGTGTTTGACACCCTACCCCGTACCAATTGAACGAAGCGTTCTTGTTCGCTGGTGGCATCCCCGGTATAAATTGGGAAAGAGTCAGCCGCGCGGTAGCTTACAATCAGTGTTCGGCGTGGTCGATCGGATCGGTTTGCAATGGATGCATGCGGCGTCATGCAATGCATGAAAATGGCGGTCCCGGCTACACCTTCCAACGGAATCGCAGCCGATTCATCTATCGTCTCCGTGATTTTTCCGACGAAGTAACCGTCCCGAGTGTGGTTAAGGAGTCTATTCTTGTGTTGGCCCGGAATTACTTGCAAGCAGCCGTTCGCGAGATCCGCATCGTCGAGGTAAATCAAAACCGCGAGCGAGGAATCGTTTGTTAACGGATAATAAGAGAGATCCTGGTGCCACTCTACAACTGAACCGATCGCAGGAGGTTTCATGTTGAGCTTGCTGTAGTGAAGCACCACATTCGGTCCTAGAACTGTCTCGACTACATCGAGCAGCGTTCCCCATTCCGACAATTCGCGGAATGCTGCGTAGTGAGCGCACGGCTCATAAATCCTCCGTACCAATCGCCCTTCGGGCTTTTGGTTTGGTTCCATCTCCAGTCGAGACTTGTCGTGCAAAGCCAACGTGTTTTCGCCACTGATACGCTCGATTTCTAACAGCAGCTTGCTCAGCTGCTTTGAGTCTAGTAGTCCGGGATGAGTCAGATAGCCATTCTTCGAGTACTCTTCACGCACTAGGTCGTTCACTTGTGACCTCCAGGTTTGGTTGTATCCCCCACGTACGCCTCTTTGTCACACGGCCCTGGACGCTCTATCGAACAGGTCGCAAGTTGCAATCTCTTTGGTCATGCTTTCAAGAACGCTTCTCCATTCAGTGAGCGTGTGGCTGATATCCTCGGTCGTGTGCGCCGCCGAGATGGAGCATTGCTTCGACGCAAGCGGGAAGAAATAGATGCCCTTGTCGATCAGACCTCGGCGCATCGCGTTATCCACAGAAAATAGGTGCGAACTGGCCAGGTCGTGCCAGTCGACCGGGGCGTGGCTCATAAAATACAAACAGAATGCCGACCCCTGGCGCACGAGTGTTCCCGTTATTCCTTGGTCCTCAAGCATGCTTATCACTCCATTCTCGAGCTGTTTACCAAGTTTCTCAACATGCTTGTATACCGCGCCGGAGTCCGTCACCAATCGCTCGATCGTCGCGATGGCTGCCATGATGGAGACAGGATGAGCATTGTATGTGCCCGCCACCAGTACTCTTTTCCGTGGATCTGGGTGGACCGTGTATTCCAAGAACGACGACTTCCCCCCGAGTGCTGCGATAGGATATCCGTTGGCGATTGCCTTTCCATACACGACCAAGTCTGGGTGAACCCCTGATAATTCGCTAAACCCGCCGATGGCATGTCGGAATCCCGTCTTTACTTCATCGAAAATGAGAACGAACTCAAATTCGTCAGCTAAGGTCCGCAGCCCTGCTAGGTAGCCTGGCAGCGGCTTCACTAGCCCGATGTTCTGCAGAATGGGCTCGACAATTAACGCCGCAATTGGCACGCGCTCGCACACCCAGCGCACCGAATTCAGATCATTAAAGTTGACGGTGTGGACGAGTTGCTTGTGAGTCTCGGGAATACCTGCACTAATCGGCCAAAACGCATATTCACCCGGAGAGATGCGCGGGCCAAGCTGTTCGAGCGGCGTCATTAGATTGCTTGCCACGTCATTGTGCCAACCATGATATGCGCCTTGCGTCGCCATGATGTCATCGCGGCCGGTGATGGCTCGGGCCAGGCGGATTGCGTGATAAGTGGCTTCGCTGCCAGTATTCAGGAATTGGATGCCCTCGACCCACGGGATGTTTTGGCAGATGAGTTCGGCTAGCCTTCCTTCAAATTCCGTGGTGCCGGAACCGAATAAACTCAGCTGATCGCGCAGGCATTTATGAACGGCTTCCGAGACATGCGGGTCGTTGTGACCGAGAAAGTGCGGTGCGAATGCCGCGTGATAATCGAGATACGAGTTACCCTCTGCATCCCAGATTCTGGCCCCTTCACCTCGCACAAAGACGATTTCCGGTTGAGTAGCTCGGTTGACAGAGACAACCCCACCCGGAATGTGTTGCCGATTCTTTGCAAGGATTTGCGCCGAGCGAGGGAACGAGCGTGTTGACATAAGGGTTTGGCCTCAATGAGCGGCTCGTCGGAGACTGAACATTTCCGCTCGCTTAATTCAGAATCGAACACAATGTTGGCTGCTTCGACCATAGTCTTGCCCACAGAGCTTGACAACCTCACTCCAGGGAGCTAGAAGTAGTATTTCAAGCCGAACTGTATAAGTCGCGGCGACACACTGGTCGCGGTTATGGCCCCAAAGCCTGGTAATGAAGGGTCCACCCCTGCCACCCCTGCCGGAACAGCAAACTGAGTATGGTTGAATGCGTTTAGGAAATCAGTTCGGAATTGGAATGCTGAGTTCTCACCTAAGCGTTTCACCTTAAAGTCTCTTGCTAAAGAGATATCCCAATTGTTCTGACCAGGACCGGGTACAATACCCTTACCCAAGGTCCCAATTCCTGTCCCATCGCCGACCGTCGGAGGGGCACAGAAGGCCGCCGTGTTAAAGAAATCGTTTAGGCGGCTGCTCACTGGCCCTTTCGTCTCGATCCCCGAGCGAGTGAATCCAGGGCACAGGGTGGCAAGAGTTATAGCCGGAGCGTATCCATATATCGAAGCAGACCTTTGGTCGTTGATGGTTAAAGCTAGACCCGACTGAGCAACCACCATCCCAGAGACGGTCCAGGAGCCAAGCACTCTTCCGACGAGGTTTTGTTTGTTTTGGAATCCCGGGGTCTCCCAGACATACCCAACTGTTAACCTATGACGCCTGTCGTAGTCTGCCGGGCCGTAGTACGCGCGACAGTCGTCCATGTTGCCTACACAATAGCCGCCCGAGTATATCGAATTACTTCCATAGGTGTATGACTCAGTGTCTAGCGTTTTCGAAAATGTATACGCAGCTTGGATTTGTAGGCCGTGGCTCATCCGTTTGGTGAGGGTTGTTTGTAGCGAGTTATACCAAAGCCATCCATAGGTTTCCACATCATAGGAAAAAGGGGTTGCCCCCAAAACGGGAACGCGGAGGCTGGCATTTTCTACCGTGTTAGTAGTAATTCCATTGACCGGGTTTGTCGGGCTAGCCAGCAGAGGCTGGTTATCGGGACGCGATTCTTCTATGCGTGTAGCGCGTGAGCCCACGTAGCCGACTTGAAGCAATGTATTGGGCAGGATCTCATACTGTGTGTTTAGGCTAAATTGCTGATCCATTGGAGAGTCTGTGTTGGTAGGTACGTTCACAAATGTTATTGGGTTCGCGATGGAGCGGGGTGTCCAGCCGGCCGTTAGCGGCGGAAGTGGGTTTTGGAAGGTCGCGCTAGCGTTGCCTACGCCAGCTAAATCCCCGATAGCGCTATAAGGCGGCGCGGAAAGCAACTGGGCGAACCAGTCGCCTGTGACTTTAGAATAGTAAATCCCGTAGCCCGCACGGATCACAAAATGGTTCGACCGTGCGAAAGGTGACCACGCCAGTCCTATGCGCGGGCCAAAGTTGTGGAGCGGGTGAGGATACACCGTGGTTTTATTGTCTGTAACAATGACTCCAGCTGGGAGGGTCTTATCACGGACCTGGGGGAAATTTGAGGGCACTGTGTAACCGAGCAGCGTACCCTGGGGCGGTGGCGGCCCCCCAGCTAGTGCGATTGGGATCGAGAAGTTGGTTATGACTCCGTGGTTTTCGGATATCGCACCATTGATATCCCACCGCACGCCGAGATTGACTGTTAAATTGCGACGGACTTTCCAATCGTCCTGAATAAACGACGCGGTACTATTGACACGGTACCCTCTAACGTGATTTCCGCCTTCGCCTATGCTTGAGAATACATTGCTGTATTGCGAGCCGTTCTGCGCCGCGCTCTCGCCAAGCAAGAAGTCAGGAAAACTCAGGAAATTAACGGTTCCAATCGCGATCCCATCATCATTTATGTTGTCTTGATCACGTTGAAACACGAACCCCATGCGAATGCTGTGATTCCCGTGGATCGTGGATATGTCATCGCTAATTGTGAACTCGTTACCAGAAGTGGTGAAACCATCGTTAAGCGTCCCCCCAACTTGAAAACTACCAGCGACGCTAATTATCGGGAGTAGGGGGGATGAGTCGGGCGTTATCCCGACCGCGGAATTGGTTATTTGGTTTGCCGAGGCAGTATTGCCCAGTTCTCGCGAAAAACTACCCGTAACCACGTTGACGAATCTCGGACTAAATGTCGACGTGAGCTTTAACACCAGATTTTCGTTATCGGCTTCCTTGGTAATTCCGAAGCCAGGCACGGACGGTCCCGTAAAAGAATCTACGGCGGGGTCCCTCGAGAAAAAGTAACGCCCAATCAGCGTGTGCTCGTCCCCAACATGGTAGTCAATATTGCCGACGAACTGATCCTCAGCAAATCTACTGGGTATGCTGTAAACGGAAAAGCCCGTGCCATCACTCATAATCGTCTGAGGGTTCGGAATCACAAACTGGCCGTTCGGGAATTTGCGGTTCAGCAGGTTGAGAGCTACAGGATTGATGTTCGAACCGTCGCAAGCGACCGCTACCCCCCCATAATAGCCGCTCTGGCCGCAAGCGATCTTCCCGAGCGCTGCTGCCGAACGATCGTTAGTTAGTGGAGGCAGGAAGGTACTTGATAGAGAGCTGGAACCTAGGCCATTAAGTTGCCTCGTTCCCTGATAGCTGAAAAAGAAAAACGCTTTGTCTTTCTTTATAGGACCTCCGAGGGTACCACCAAATTGATTTTGTCTCAAGATACCTCTAGGCTGACCTTCTTCGTTTAGGAAGAAATCGTTGGCATTCAGGGCCTCATTACGGAAAAATTCCCAGGTATCCCCGTGGAAGCTATTTGAGCCGGATTTCGTCACTACGTCAACGTTGGCGCCTGCGTTCCGGCCATATCCCGCATCGTATAAACTTGTCTGAATCTGGAATTCTTGAATGGCGTCAGGATTGGGGATCGCAATTCCGTTGTAAGCGAGGAAATCTCCAGCACGCCCTGTTCCGAAATTGTTGATAGGAGCGCCATCCATTTGATAATTGTTGTCAAGCGTACGCATGCCGTTGACATACATGTCTTGGGTGTTTTTCCCCATTTCTGCACCGTTAAAGACGTCCCCCCCAACACCCGCGGACAACGCAAGAACCTGCGTGTAATTGCGGTTAGTCAGAGGCAAATCTGTAATTTCCGTGCCGCTGACATTTTGTCCCAGTGTGACGCTTTCAGTCTGCGCTAGAGCGGCCTCAGCATGCACCTGCACCACTTGACTAACCGCACCCACCTCCAACGAAATATTTAGGGTGCTGGTTTCCGTAACCTTGATGGTGATTTTTGGGAAATTGTTCGTCTTAAATCCCGAGGCAGTCACCCTTGCCGAATACGTGCCAGGAAGAAGGAACGGGAATCTGTACACCCCGCTGGTGGCCGTGACCGCTGTGCCGCTAATACCCGTCGCGGAATTTACCACGGTAACTGCCGCGCCCGAAATCGCTGCACTCGAGGGGTCGGAAACGATACCCGTCAGTGCCCCCGTCGCTGCGGTTTGTGCTGGTGCCGGCCGACAGAGCATCAATCCCCCAGCAACAAACATGGTAGCCAGCACAATAGTTCGAAGTTGCTTCACGGCTTCCCCCCTGTTCCGCAGGCGCACCATCCATCCCGCTGTATGGCATGCCATAGACTGCGAGTGCTTCAAGCATCTACCGACCCCTACTTGGCACGGCCCAGATCATCCCTTTGGTAATTTCAAATACCCAACCCAACGGCTGCTGTACGGTTCTCTGAAGCACCCATTCTAAGGAGTCACTCTCGTTTGTCAATCTCAAGAAGTCCTGGTAGACCATGTGCCATCCAGAATACTGGACATAATTATCTAGGAGGCGGCGGCCTGCTCTCTCTCCGGTGCATATAGTTCGGTGAGTTCCAACGCCGTGCCCCTCGAATCCAAAGTGCTCAAGAATGAACCACAGAATCATGTAAAGCAGCGGCTCGCAGCATACGAGTACCCACGGCTACTTGATTTCGTTCAGGAAATTCCGACCACCACCACGGGGAAAATCAAGCGTGGCGAGCTTTGTCAGCGCGAAAAGCAGTCCCGCGGATCCTGAAACCAAGAGGAAGCGGACGAAATCAAGGTTCCCGCGCCGTTCCCTGATACACAGTTTGCCAGCCGAGTCATTCGTGTAGCCAATGATGGTGTCCGCGTGATAAGAGGTATATCCCCAATTGCTATTCCAGAGGAGATCGAAATGAAGCTCGAAGACGCGCATAGAGTGATTGCCGCTGCTGAAAAGAAGTCCAAGGAAATCGGATAACCGATGAGCATCGCCGTCGCCGACGAAGGCGGCAACCTGGTGTCACACATCCGGATGGATGACGCATGGCTCGGAAGTATCGATATTTCGCAAGCGGACGAGTTTCCTCCGAAGGGAATTCTCCTTTTTGATTGTTAGCGATAAGAGTGGGGTAGCGGAGCACTTCGATGACCAGAATGATCAGTGAGACGTCTACCGACTATCGAAAGCTGTGCGAGAATTTTGAATGGAGAATTCCACCGTACTACAACATCGGGGTTGACGTTTGTGACCGGCACGCAGAGCGCAGGTCTGAATCGATCGCCGTGCTGTGCGAAGAAGAAGATGGTCACTCACGCCGCTACACGTTTGGCGAGATACGAGATTTATCGAACCGCCTGGCAAATTCGCTCGTGCGCCGGGGCTGCTCTCGGGGCGATCGAATCGCCATATTTCTGCCGCAGGTGCCGGAAAACGGCATCGCGCATGTGGCTATCTACAAAATGGGTGCAATTGCGGTCCCGCTGTCGAGCTTGTTTGGGCCTGACGCAATCGAATATCGGTTCAGAGACTCGGGCGCGAGTGCGCTGATTACGGATGCCAAAGGGAGCGCCAAGCTCCGCGGGATGCGGGACCGTTTGGAAGGTCTGGAACACATTTACGTTACCAGCGGCAATGCCGGTGCTGGGGAGTTAGACCTCGATCGCGAACTCGATCAGTCACCTGCGGATTTTACTCCGGTTCGTACCCGTGCGGACGATCCGGCGCTGATCATCTACACCTCCGGGACGACCGGGTCTCCGAAGGGCGTCCTCCATGCACATCGTATTTTATTGGGCCACTTGACCGGGTTCGAGCTCTCCCATCGTTTCTTTCCGCAATCCGGTGACATGTTTTGGACGCCCGCCGATTGGGCTTGGGCCGGCGGTCTGCTGGATTCGCTGCTTCCCAGCTGGCACTATGGCTTTCCAATCCTCGGCCTAAATTTCGCCAAGAAATTTGACCCAGACTACGTCTTTTATTTGATAGAGAAATACAAGATTCGCAATACGTTTCTGCCGCCGACTGCACTGAGGATGATGCGTAGAGGGACGGGAGGAAACCAGAACCGCAAGCTCAGTTTGCGCTCCGTGATGAGTGCGGGAGAATCGCTCGGTGCGGAGACGCACGCGTGGGCGTCCGAATATCTAGGTACCACCGTGAATGAAATGTTCGGCCAAACGGAAGCGAACTACGTGATCGGTAACTGTCACCCGCTGATGGCGGTCAAGCCGGGCTCCATGGGACGGGCTTACCCGGGCCACAAAGTAGCCCTGTTGGATCCAGACGGGCAAATTCTTCCGGCGGGGGAAGCCGGAGAAATCTCTGTGCAGAAAAACACGCCGGTGATGTTTCTGAGGTACTGGAATAAGCCTGAAGCAACAACCGCGAAGTTCTGCAACGATTGGATGCGTACCGGCGACCTGGCCACCTCCGATGAGGATGGCTATCTGTTCTTCAAAGGGCGCTCGGACGACATCATTAGCAGCGCCGGATATCGGGTGGGACCTACCGAAATTGAGGAGTGTTTGCTCGGCCACCCTGCGGTTTCGCTGGCCGCGGTCATCGGTGTGCCCGATGAGATGCGCGGAAATATAGTGAAGGCATTCATCCAGTTGGCAAAAGGCTACAGCGAATCCGATGCGCTCAAGAATGAACTACAGAATCATGTAAAACAGCGGCTCGCGGCATACGAGTATCCACGGCTAATTGATTTCGTTCAGGAAATTCCGACCACCACCACGGGGAAAATCAAGCGTGACGAGCTTCGTCAGCGCGAAAAGCAGTCCCGCGGATCCTAAAACCAAGAGGAAGCGGACAACAATATGCCCCTAGCAGTGAGCGTAGGGCTTCAGCTATTTGCGGAAGAAGTCAAGCGGGATGCTGTCGGCCATGGCCTGCAAGCCTGAGGGGCTGGGATGGAGGCTGTCACCGCCGTTGAACTCCTGCTGAAGCTGGTGGGGATGCTGGGGATCGCGCGTGGCCGCGTCGAAGTCTGCGACGGCATCGAAGATGCCGCTGGAAAGGATCCATTGGTTCACCGCTTCGCGCTTTTTCTCTTTCTCTTCCGAGAAGTAGTCTGGAGATTTGGCGTTGGCGAAGGGTAACAGTGTCGCTCCCATCGCGCGTATGCCGTGCACGTGCGCACGTTCTACAAGCTGACGCAGCGCGCCTTCGATGGCCGCGGCGGAGACCGCACTGTCGGCGGAGACGCCAGTGGTCCCCGGCTGGACGATATCGTTGATACCGAGCAGAACGATCATGTAACGCACACCGGCCAATGCAAGCACATCGCGGTCAAAGCGTGCGAGAGCGGAAGGGCCGAATGCCGGGCCGAGACTGCCTTCGCCGTCGTGAAGCAGCCGGTTGCCGGCGATGCCCGCGTTACCGATGCCAATCACAAGATGTGCGTTGGTGAGGCGCGTAAAGAGATCGTCCGGCCAGCGGAGGTTGGTATCGGTTTTGCTGAGGGCACCGTCGGTGATGGAGTCGCCAAAGGCGATGACCGCTGAGGTATTTTCGGGGGCGGCGACCTCGACTTCAGAAAGGAATGGCCAGGAAAGGATCTTTTCCGGTGCGTTGAGCGAAGCGCTTGCGGCCTGATCTCCCGAAGCTGCGTAGGACGTTTGCAAGGCGAGTGGGTGCAGCGTGCCGGTGCCGGTGCCGGTGCGTCCGCGAGTGAATAGGCTGACGGCGAGGTCGGAGCTCGCGGGCATGTGCAAGGCGACCGGATCGCTGAGGGCGTCGGCGCCTTGCGGGATGGTGATCGACCGGCTGCCACTGAAGGTCAGCGGGCGACTCGTCGCAGGATCTATCGCGTCGTCCTTGGTCCGCAGCGCGACGTATGCGTTGGGAACGACCAGGGGCTCGGTGCTGAGCGCGTTGCTGAACCGGATGCGGACTTTGTCGCCGCCCAGGCTGAGATGCACGATGTTGCGGATGGTCTGTTCCGGAGGCGGGCTAAGCAGGGCCTTCACAGAGATCGTCGGCGCGTTGCTCACGTACCGCGAGGGGCTGGCGGCCCAGGTGGTAACCCAGTTCTGCTGCTGAGCTGCAAGCCGCGCGCACGCGGTGACGGCGAGCGCGGCAACGAGAAGGGCGAAGCGATTCCGCTGCATAGTTTTTCCTTTCTAACAGATTCAACGCGTGGCTGCGTTTGCTTTCGCCCGGCTGACTGCAACGCCGACGAAGGAATCCGCGCAGCCGTAGTAGAGCCACCACGCATTGTGAAACCAGACGAGGCCTTCGGCGAAAGTTGTACCGGCGGCGTACTGTCCGGCGCGCTCGAAGGGAAGCTCCGGCCGGAAGACAGGCGCGGTCGTGCGGCTGAGAAGACGCGTCGGGGTGCGGGATCGAAGACGGCTTGCAGCACGCTGTACGTCCCTGGAGCCAGCTGCGGGTCGGTGAGTTTTGGGTCGGTGGAATTCCTCGCGTTGTAGAGCAAGACGATGCCGTCGTGTGTAAGGAGCGGTGGCGGCCCGACTTCCGGGAAGCCACTATCGGGCGGGTGATCGCGATGATCGAGCACTACGAGCGGTTGCCCGGATGCGTCCTCGAGCGGCTTCCAGTGGATGAGATCAGTTGACGTCCCGATGCGCACGGTCTTCGCGCCCCAGTACATCCAGAACGAGCCATTAATCCGGAATCTCCTTTTTGGTTCAAAAACGGCACTGATCATACATCCATCCCGCTGTTCGCCGATAGTGTGAAACAATTTGCATACGGACCGCCCCCAACGGTCGGAGAATCCGAACCCGCACCGCCGAAATTGCCCGATATTCCGCCGCTCTTGCAACACCTCTCCTTACTCCAACCCGCTGTAGACGAATTCCGCTGCTGACTTGACCGCCATCCATCTATCCTGTCGGTACCGGCAGTAGCGCGATCCGGCCCAGCATCGCTCCGAACCGCCGCCGATTCAGATGTCCTTCCGCCAGCAGTAGCCAGTAGTAGCGGGCATGCTTCACCAGCCGCCCGCCGAACGTAACCGAGACACATGGTTCGTCCTGCGGGTCTCCCTGTGCGGCGGCAGGCCGGGTGGGCGCAACGATTGGAGCATCGTGGAAAATCACGAAGACCAGATCGCGTTCGTCATTGTTCCCGGCACACGCAGCTGCCATAATGCGCGTGACCGTAGCGAGTCTTTCAAAATGGCGGGTCGGAACCGCTGAAAAATATGCGCTATTGGTGGGTCAACCAGAACCAGACGTACCGCCATGAAGTCCAAGGCGGATATCTGTGGTCGCCCAAGCGCAACGCCAATGGCGTGCGAAATCCCTTTTATGAGTCAATGCGCGAGGTTGCGCCGGGTGATCTGATCTTCTCCTTCATGGATACCCGAATCCTCGCTATCGGGATTGCAGAATCCTATTGCTGGGAGAGCCCAAAGCC
>Ga0182024_10003723_pt1 | contig 35960 bp, 24 predicted proteins | sample P32metaG_FD_120480 | JGI IMG/M metagenome (GOLD analysis project Ga0182024, IMG submission 120480) | Permafrost microbial communities from Stordalen Mire, Sweden - P3-2 metaG (Illumina Assembly) | ecosystem: Environmental > Terrestrial > Soil > Wetlands > Permafrost | place: Sweden: Stordalen...
TGCAATCTCTTTCCGTTGAAGAAAGAGCGCTAATTCTTTTTCGTCACGCACGAGCTGCGAATCTTGAGGAGGAATCCAAAGCCCTTCTTCGAGGGCATGCCCATCAGATCATATTCCATCCAGACTTTACGCCAGAGCGCATAAGGCGATTCGTTGACGAAATTCTCCCTCGCTTAATTTCAAAGAATCGCTTGGGGCAATTGAATCCGGACGAACTGAAGGCAGAAATCAATGAGGCGATCAGAAACCCAACTAAGCAGATGCGGCTGGCATTCAGAAACTTGCCCGCTGCCTTGAAGTGGTATCTGGTATCGATACTTGAAATGCCTGAACCTTCTTGGTTGCCTAGCGGGCCGTCCAAGCTTAAAGAAACTTACGAAGGCTATTGCCCATTGGACGAGCTCATTCCGTTCGAAACGGCTACACAACAGTTAAACGAAGCCTTCATCAGAGTGAGTGAAGAGCAATCATTCGGACGCTATGCAGACTGGATACACCCGAGCTATCGTGATCTCGTCATCGAAGAGCTTATTGCAGATTCTGAATTGCGGACGCAGTTTCTACGCAGAGCATCTCTCGAGGGAGTCAAGATCGCTGTATCGGATACAGGCGGCCAAGAAGGGCTGAGGAAACTGCCTTTTATGCTCTCAGCCGAGAGTTGGGTTGTGCTGCAAGAGCGATGCCTATCAATTGTCTCGGATCTTGACCAAGACCGGGCTCTCCTTGAGGTTCTGTCCAGCGCGGCTACCAGATCGGCTTCACACGATCTCAGGCCGCGCTGGCACAAGCTGCTTAAAGCAATTTGCGGTGCAATCAGGAACAAATGGAATGAAGCCGAGAAGCTTTTGGATGCGCAGGATGTTGCAGCTTTCGGACGAGCAGAGGCAGCGATCGGAAAATTCATAGAACTGCCTCAGTTTGAACGCTCATGGGATGTTCTTGAGGAACAGTTCCGCGACAGCTTAGGGGTCGAGACAAAATTTGATTCATTCGACTTTCAGGCTTTCGACGACATGACGAGCTTTGCGGCCGAGGTTGAAAAGTGTTCACCAGGATTCCTTGCTCAGCGGGAATTTCCCGACAAGTATGAATCCGAGATGTTGTTTGTCCTAGAGATGGCCAGAGGCGAATACCTGGCGTTGGAAGATTCAGATGACCAAAAAGAGCTTACGGAGCGATCGAGGGTTCTTTCAATGTTTGCTGGCTCTCTCGAGCGCATTTCTGACATGTCATCAAGTCTCGGCGCGGACGCATATAGCTGCTCGCAAAGCCTAAGTAAGCGCGCAACTGATCTTGAAGTAATGGCAGACGAACTCGACCCTCCGGAGCCCGATTATGATTATAACCGGCATTCAGCTGGGGAAAAATTTGACATAAATGGGCTTTTTGCTGAACTTTGAGTATTTCTGCCCGATGCCGCTGTAGGCATCGATGCCAAGACCCACAATTTTAGCTTCAAGTTCACCGCAGCAGCAATCGGCACGGGCCTCACGCTCGCCGTTCACGCGGGCGTGCGCGGTGATAGAGCGTAAGTGCGCTCCATGCGTATTGCAGCCACCAAAATGCGGCAAGGGGAATCGGAAGCATGGAAACTTCTCGATAAAGATGCCATGCGTTGATTGAGCCCTTCAGCTTGTTGGCTGAGCGGCTCTTCGGCGATAAGCGATAGCAAGCCAGGTCCACGGGCAGCCGGTGGCCGATGTGGCCATCGCGGATGATTTGCGCCCAGAGACAAAAGTCCTCGGCGCGATAGGGCGCCACAGGGGGAAAACTGAACACCGGAATTCGCTTTCGGTCGATGACGATGGAAACGCATCCTCCGGTGCCGCGGCGGGTGTGCAGCGTGCGCCAATCAAGTTTCTCCGGCGCCTTGATGAGGGCGCCGACTCGCAAGCCGTCATGGGACATATGCCGGTAATCGTGGTAGATGAAACTGTAGCCCTGCGAAGTAATCCAGGCGACGGAGCGAGCAAGCTTTTCCGGAAGCCAAAGATCGTCGGCGTCGAGAAACGCGATGAACCGGCCGCGCGCGGCTTCGATGGCCAGGTTACGCGCCGCGGAGGGACCCATGTTTCGCGGCGTGCGAATCAGCTGGACACGAGGGTCTTGCTGAGCGGCGGCCTCTGCGATCGCGACCGAGTTATCAGAGGAGCCGTCGTCGACCAGGATCTGCTCCCAGTCATTCAAAGTCTGCGCGCGCACTGAGGCCAGCGTCTCCCCGAGCCAGGGAGCTGCGTTATAAACCGGCGTGATGATGGAGACAAGCGGCATTATTTCACCTCTATGAGTTCGCGCCGATAGGCGGCGTGAAAGCGGCGTTTGCCGCGCGACCGGCCGAGTATTCTCTCTCGAGCAGTTTCATACCCCATACAACGAGAACCACGAACCACGTGGCCAGAACCAAAGAGGGAATCCGCTCATACACATATCCCAGATTGCCTCGCGGCGCGAGGAGCGCACGGGTGAGACATTCCGCCCATATGCCGGCAAAGAGCGAGCGTTTGCCGCACCACGCCAGGAAACTGCGGCAGGTAAAGCCAAACAGCACGGAGCCGAAATAGACGGCGAACAGCCCGCCGGTGATATACAGCTCGAGCAGATAGTTCGAACCGGTACCAGCCACCGTGCCCTGGGACGATCCGGGATCATTGTTGGTCAAAATGCGCTCCAGCGTGGCGGGCATATTTTTCAAACCCCCAAAATCGATGACGCATACGCCCAGCAAGCTGTACGGGATGGTTTTAGCGGTGAGCGAAATCAGCAACGGCGGACAACCGGAATCGAGGCTGAGGTCGGTGTTGTTCTGGAAGAGGCCGAGCACATCGCTCTGCAAAAACATCTGTTGGTCTTGACTGGCGCCGAAGATCGGGTCTCCGCGGGTGATGGCGGGAACGAAAATGATGAACAGGGCAATGACGGTAAGCCACATCAGATGCTTGAGCGTAAGCCGGATCCAGCCTCGCGCCATGGCGATGAGAAGAACAGGCACCAGCGCCTGCGCCAGAAAGAATCGCCCTCCGTGCAGCGAAATGATCAAACGCGGAAGGGTCAGTAAAGCGGCCGCAATCCAAATTCGCCTCCATCCCTGCTTCGCGGGATCGGCCGCGCCAATGCACATAAAGCCGAAAAAGAGGTGGGTATACAGCAAAGCCTGTAATGCCCTGGGCATGGGACCACTGGATCCGTAGTCCAGAGCGGCGCGACTCTCAAAAAGAGAGATCGCGAGCAAGAACGCGGGAACAAAGAGCACGGTCGTGACTCGATAGGCGAAATCACCGCACGCGTCCAGCATCGTGGCCGGCAAATGCCGCGTACCCGAGCCGATTCTCGGAATGAGGTAGCCGGCCGTGAAGCAGATCAGCGCGACTACGCTGATCTCGATCGTGCTGTCGTCGACAGAATCCTGAAGGCCCAGAACCAGTTGGAGAAGAATGCTGCGTAACCACCAGAACAAGAAACAGGAGAAGATGAACGAGCAGAGAAACAGCCACTTCCCTGGAGACCGGCTTCCGGCTCTGGATCGTTTCGCGTAAGAGCGCGCTGCCTGGCCAGCGCCGCATTGTCCGATTTCGGTCGACTTTCCGCTTTCGCTCATGCGACGGCCTCCGTGACGAGGGTTGATTCCGTAGCGCAACAGGAGTCAGCAGCCAGATAGGCATGAGCGATGGCGCGCGACGAGTAGGCAGCAAGCGATATCTCGGGTGGCGCCGCAGCGAGAGCGCTGCGCAGAGCGCGTGCGACTGGTTCGCTGCCCTCGCCGGAATAGAGGTGGATTGCGCTGCCGATCAGCTCCGGCGCAATCTCCACGCCTCCGCCGCAGGCGGGCATCACCACGCTGCAGCCCTGGCTGAGGGCCTCGAGATAGGCAATTCCGAGCGCTTCGGTCTCGCATCCGGAGACGAAGACCCTGGTGCGGCGAAGCCGCGCACGCACCTCGCTCGACGGCACCTGTCCAACGAGCTCGATTCGCGAATTGCGGCGCGCCGCGGCCTCGACCAGAGCGCGAAGCTCACCATCTCCCACAACCGCTGCGCGCAGCTCCGGACGTTCTTCGAGCACTGCGAGCATGGCGGGAAGGATGCGTTCCAGGCCTTTCGATGGATGCAGCCGTCCGGCAAAGGTGATGCAGTCGCGCCCTTCGCAACCATTTTCCTTGTCCCCAAGAAACGAATCGTTGAGCGGATTGTGTATGACCGCATCCACGCGGAGGTTGAAAATAGTGCGGAGGTGAATGGCGGAGTAATACGAGACCGCAACCAGCTGCGCGAACCAGCCGGCGACTTTGAACGACGCCGTCACTCCCAACGCCTTCGTCCAGCCCTGAACATCTGGCCGCGGAAACCCATGCGCCACGCAGATCGCGCGCCTGGTAAACGGCGCGGCGAACACCGCGGTGGTGCTCAAAATCTTCAGTACCCGCGGGTCGCGCAGGTCACGCCAGCGGGCGAAAATGCGCGACGGCGAAACGATCTCGGCGGGTATGCCAAGCGCCGCGAATCCCTCGCCAAGCGTTTCGGCAAAGCTCGAGACGCCGCCAACTTCATGGCCACCGGTGATCAGAACTCTGGATGGATATTCGCGTTTCATCATCTTTTTCCACGAATGTTTATTGCTTGCACCTGGACTTACGGATGGCCCAGAGATCGCAATTCGGCGGCGCTTTCTTGACCGCGGACAATGGCCCAAAGGGCGGAAAAGGCGGCTGGCGAATTGCATACACCGGTGCGAATCGCGCGCGGATGTAGTCTGTCATTTCGGTCGACGCTCCGAAAACCTCGGCATATTCAACCAGCAGGTTCAAGCGCGGCGACCTCTCGAGGGTCGCTTCCATACCACGCAGAGCGCTCAACTCGCTCCCTTCGATATCCATCTTGCAAACATCTATGGGCGGCAGATCGAGCGAATCGATGGTTCGGCACCGGACGCGAACGGGGTCAGTTCCCTCGAAGAGATTTGAGTGTCCCCAATTTCCCTTGAAACGAAACAGCGTAGCCTCGCATTCCCGATCGCTGACGGCGATGGGAAAAACTGTGACACGGGCGTCGAAACCGTTCTCATGAACGTGATGACGAAGCCTCTCCAGATTTCGCGGATCCGCTTCAATGGCAAAGACTCTGGCGCCTCGCTTGGCCGCCAGCAGAGTATAGATTCCGATGTTGGCCCCCACATCCAGAACCGTGCTGCCCGGCTCGATGGCATCGCAAAAAAGCTCTCGCGGATTTTTTTCAAAGAACTCCGGACGATGCCATATATTGATTCCCATGGTGTCGCGGACGTCCAGGTTTTCAAGTCTTAAATCACCATCGAAATTGTCTACACTAAGGCACAGTGCCTCTTGCGGAAGCACAGAGCGATAGAAACGCTGAAAAAGGCCAATCCCGCGAAAGTAGGGCAAGAACCTCGTCACGCGCCCTAACCTTAATGCTCCCTGGATCACTTCCTGGTTCATAGAATTCCTCCCTCCCTCCGGGACGGGATGCGGCTGGAGAAGAGAAAATCGCGCGTGTCTCCGTCGACCGATCCCTTGCGTATCCAGCGGCTCACCTGGTCCGGTCCCACCGGAGTCTGCGCCCGGTCGAGCTTGTAGCAGCAGTAACCGCGCTCCCAAAACATTGCGAATGTTTCTGCAAACCTCGAATTCATGCCGCCTGGAATGACTTCGCCGCGGAACAGAATTTCTACAAGCCAGGTCGGTTTGGGGATCCGATCCAGAGTGCAAACTGCCCCCGCCAGGACTTCGAGCTCAAATCCCTCGACGTCCAGCTTGATGAGCAGCCTCTTGCCGCCGAATCGGCCATTCACTACGGCGTCGAGGGACGTAAGCGGTACGAGCGTCGATTGTGCTTCTCGCGCCTGGGCCCAGCCGGGCAGAAAAGAGGCAATGCCGCCAAAGCCGTAAATGCGACCGAGTCCTGGCGTGTGCGCCAGGCCCATGGGAAACACTTCGACATTGCGAAGTTGGTTGTCCCATAGGTTTCTATAGAGATAGTTCAGATTGCGGCGAAGCGGCTCGATGGCCACTGTCTGTTTCCCGCGGCTTGCGGCCAGACAAGAATAGATACCGACGTTGGCTCCGATGTCGACAACAACATCGTGACTCTCAAGCAAGGAAAGAAAGGCCGCGATCTCGGCGTCTTCCCACCCCGCAGCCGCAATTGCGGGATCGCCAGCCAGGGTGAAGCCGTAGGGCGTCTGGATGGCGCGGCGGCGGCTGGTTGCGTCGCGCAAAACGCGGTACGAGCGGCCCAGCGGGGGAGCGAAAGTGTCGACCGCCTTGCGATATCTAGATAAGAACATTGTCGACTCCGGGGGCCGGGCTCAATGAGGAAGCGAGGGCTAACTCTGAAGCCCGCGCCAGATAACCGCGTCGCGCACGCGCGAAGATCGCAAGCGCCGAGGGCAGCGCGAAGCCCGCCGTTGCGGAGAGATAGCTGACGGCCGCGCCAGCGCCGCCCCAGCGGCGGGCGGTAAGCGCGACCAGCAACAAAGTGAGCGAGGATGCAATCAGCGACTGGATGAGGAAAGGTTCTTTTTTAAACGAGCGCAGAAGCGTGGCCATGCTCTGGATGGCGCAGTTAGCGCCGCCGGCCAGGACAAGAATGACAAAGACTCGCGGAGAGACAAGGCGCGCCGCCAGGCGGGGAGCGAAGAAGGGGAGCAGCGCCGCTCCCGCACACGCGCAAAAGGCCATGACGGCAAATGCGGCGAGCGATTGTGCCTGTGCGCGGCGGAAGAGCCGGTCGAGCTCCGCAAACGCGCCGCGGGCAATCAAGTTTCCGAACGGCGTCGACTTGGTCGAGGTCCAGGCCAGCGCAAGAACGGTCATGTAGCCGGTAATACTGAGCGCCATGCCCATTCGTCCGGCTTCAACCGGGCCGCGCACCGCGAACAGAATGGGGATGAAGACCAGGGCAGTGAAGTAAGAACACATTGAGCTCACGGCGATGCGCCATTGGAAGGGCCATACCTCGTGGTTCCAATCAATGGCTGCGACGACGTTTCGATGGTGAAGCAAGCCGGCCAGCAGTTGGCGGTGCCCCGCGACGTACACGAGCCCGGTTGCGCTTTGGCCCACGATCGCCAGCGCAGGCGAATAAAGACCGTGATGCATCAGCATCGGCGCCCATGCGCAAAGAGCGACCGCCCCGGCCTGGCGGAAACGCATGGCAGCCACTGCGCGCACCTGACCGCAGCCCTCGAGAAACGAGTAGAAAGGCATGCACCACAGGCTGGCGGAACAAGCGAAGACTGCGCACAGCCATGGTCCGCGCCACGCGACCTGCGCAGGGCCGTGGGCCGAATAGTGTGAGAAGAACAGGAGCCCCACCGGCGCCAGCAGCAGCGCCATTGCCAGAGCTGCCACGGTGTACCAACGCACGCTGAGCTGCAATGCAGAAGCAAGGCGCGCGCGCGCCACTGGATCGCCGGTCACGCTCCCGTCGGAGTGCAACTCCAGATGCACACACTCGTGCGCGGCAAGTTGCTGGATGACGAAGCAGAAGCCCAGCTCGAAGACGATTTGCAGCGACACAAGGCTGAGGAGCGTGTAGTAGTAGCCCTGCTCCACCGGACTTAGCAAACGCACTATCAGCAGAACTGTTCCCGTGCTGCCCACGATGCCGGTGAGCTTGGCCAAAAAGGCATACGTGACGGCGCCGTCCATTCCCAGAGCCCGCAGCGCCTTCATCGAGTCTCTCCAATCCAACCCTGTTCGAGAACGGCAGTCCAGCAGCCTAAGCGCCGGCGCAGACCGAGAGCGATCGAAACCAATTCCACAACCCACGCCGTTATCAGCGCCACCGGAAGCGCAAAAAACAACCCCGCCAAAAAAATCCAGAGCCGGTAATGGGAACCGGGACGGTCAGGCGGAATAGCCGGATCGACAACCTGAACGATCGATCCCTGCCGCGCCTCGTCGACGCGCGCCACCTCATACTGGCGGGTCAGCAGTTCGTACATCGCCTCGTGGAATTTCTCCTCGCGGAGGGCGCGCGCAAATTCCAGGCCGGTCTGCGTCATCTTGCCTTTGGGTGCGATCAGATCGCCCGTGGCGTGGTCGCTGTCCACATCCATCGCCGCGAGCTGACCCTCCATACCGCTCAACTCCTGCTCCGCGCGCGCCATGTCGGGGTTCTCGCTGGTGGCAAACTCGTGCATGGCGCGAATCTCAACTTGCTTGGCTGCTATCTGTGCGCGCAGCAATGCCGCCGAGGCAATCAGGGCACGCGCCTGCCCGTCCAGCTCGAGCACGCCGGTGCGGTCCTCGGTATCTTTCATGTTTTCTTCGGCGCGTTCCAATTCATCGCGCTCTCCATTCACCTCTCGCTCGAAGAACATGCGCCGCTGCGCGGCTTCCGTCAGCGCCAAATTCGCGGTCACGCGCCGATACTCCTCCACCCATCCATTGGCAAGTTCCGCGGCCCGCCGTGGATCGCGATCGGTGACGGAGAGCCGAATCAAACCGTCCTTCAGGCCGGAGTCAATCGACGTCATTTTTTCCCAGCGCGCGCGCGCCGAAGAGATATAGCGCTTGTGGTACTCGGCTTGAAGCTGGAAACGCTCCACCATCGCGTATTCCGTCGTGCGGCTCTTCAACAGCGCTACCTGCATATCATTGGGATTCTTCACGCCGAGTCCGCCGCCGCCCATCGACGCCAGTGCTCCCAGGTTGCCCAACTGCGCTAGCATGGCGGCGCTCGATGAGCTGCTTTGCGGAGGCATGATCGCGACCGTCGCGGTATAGAGACTCGGCAACAAAATCGCCACCAGCGACACGAACAGAATCAATGTAGCCGTCTCGACGACCACCAGCTTTCCGCGGCGCAGCGCCATCTGAAGCAGCGACCGGAGCGCCGGGAGGAGCTTTGCGTTGACGCTATCGGCAGGTCTCTGCGTTTCCGTGGACACGCTTGCTTTTCTCCTAAGTCGATTGCGGCAGGTTGAACGGGCTTCCTCCCTCTCAGGAAGATTGAGTTTGTCCCCTGATGACGGGCCCTCAAGCTGGGCCTAGATTACCGGTGGGCGAGAGCGACTCTAACGATGAAATGCCGCAGATCGATGTGCGGATTTCAATTATGGGAAATTCCTCAGGAAGAGTCTGGAATCGGGAAGACAGCAAAGACAGCCCCCATTTTTCGCGGTGCGCTTCAATTGCGATGCGGGAAAATTGATCCGCATATGAGAAACAATTCATTACCGAGCTCAACCCGGCTTTATCTGTCTTTTTGGGGCGTGGCCGTTGCCACGGTTCTCGCTTTTTGTCCGTGGGCGCTTCATGCGCAATGCTCGGACGACACAGATCCGAACTCCCTCGCTTGCCAGGTTGAGGATCCTGGCAACTCATCGACCAAAACGCAGGAAGCTCCGGCTGTCTTTAATCTTTCGGGGCCAGCCCAGAGTCAGCCTCGCGCCGACCTCTCCAGTGATGCCTCGGCGGTTGGCAGCCTCGCCGGCGACTCAAGCTATACGGAGCAACGGTCTCCGCGAGGAGAGCTCGATCTGTCGCGCTCGCGCGGACTTCCCCCGGAGCAGCCCACGGAGTTTCAGCGCTTCGTGACTGCGACCACTGGCCAGATGCTGCCCATCTACGGAATGGGATTGTTTACCGACCGGCAGGTTACATTCGCGCCAGTGAACAATGCTCCATCTCCGGCCGATCTCATACTGGGCGCTGGGGATGAACTTCAAATACGCATTTGGGGTCAGGTCAACTTCAGCGCCAATCTGCGCATCAGCCGTGAGGGCGATATCTACCTGCCCAAGGTAGGAGCTGTCCACGTGGCGGGTTTAACCATTGCAGCGGCGCAGGATCATCTTCGCGAGGCGATGGACCGCATCTACCGTAATTTCGAGCTGACATTGGATCTTGGCGAGATTCATTCCATTCAGATCTACATTACTGGTCTGGCGCGGCAGCCGGGGGAATACACGGTCAGCGCACTCAGCACTCTGGTGGATGCGGTGTTCTCGAGCGGCGGACCTTCCTCTTCCGGCTCGATGCGGCATATGCTGCTCAAACGCGACGGCAAGGTTGTGAGCGACTTCGACCTTTATGAACTGTTGATCAAGGGAGACAAGACGGGCGACGTGCAACTGCAGCCGGGCGACGTGCTCTACATTCCTCCCGCCGGACCGCAGGTTGCATTGCTGGGTAGCGTGCGTCAACCGTGCATCTTTGAGCTGCGCGCGGAAGAGACGCTCGGCGGTCTGCTCGACGCCGCCGGTGGCACAACGTCGGTGGCGGCAAGCTCGCGTATCTCCATCGACCGCATCGCCGATCATGCACAGCGTATCGCCTTCGAACTCGCCGGCAATCCCGACGGGCTCGCGGCGAAGTTGGCCGATGGCGACATTGTGCGCGTCGATGCGATTACGTCGAATTATCGTGACACCATTACGTTGCGCGGATCGGTTGCCAATCCGGGCCATTTTCGCTGGCGCGAGGGAATGCGCCTGAGCGATCTCATCCCCGATCGCGATTCACTGCTGTCGCGCGGCTATTGGTGGCGCCGTACACAACTAGGGCTTCCCGCGCCCGAGTTCACCGCTGCAGCCGATGAAGAGCCCTCGGCCGGATACGCTCCGGGCAGTGCGCAACACAGCGGAATCCGTTCAATTGCCGGTGGCCTTCAGGCCGTGAATGACGCGCCGACCCAGGGCACGGCCGGCCCGGTTGCCGCACTGCCCAGCCCAAGCGGCGAGACCGATTGGGACTACGCCGTGATCGAGCGGCTCGATCGATCCACGATGACTACTGCGCTGATCCCCTTCGATTTGGGGAAACTAGTGCTCGAACACGATGCCTCACAAGATCTCGCGCTCCAGCCGGGTGACGCCGTCACCATCTTCTCGCGAAAGGACCTTGAGCTGCCGGTCGATCGCCGAACCAAGTACGTGCGTCTCGAAGGAGAAATTGTCAAAGCCGGCGTTTACAGCGTTTTGCCTGGAGAAACTCTGCAATCGCTCGTGGAGCGCGCCGGCGGACTGACGCCGAAGGCCTATCTCTATGGCGCAGAGTTCACGCGCAAGAGCACTCAGGAACTCGAGCAGCAACGGCTGGATGAGTATGCCGACCATCTCGAACATCTCGTCGAGCGGACTGCGATCTCGAGCATGGAGGGCCAATCCGGGCAAAGCAGCGGTCAAAACGGCACGCAAAGTCCGGTGATGTCGGCGAACCAGGGTCTAGTGTCGCGCCTGCGTCAGTCGCGGGCGACGGGGCGAATCGTGCTCAACGTTGCTCCCCTCAGCGATAGCGTTAGCAGCCTGCCGGAAATGATTCTGGAAGATGGGGACCGGCTCGTGATTCCGTCTCGGCCTGCCACGATTCAAGTTATCGGCGCGGTCTTCAATCAGAACGCATTTCTCTTCGAGAGAGACGCAACGGTGGGCAGGTATTTGCGCCTAGCGGGGGGGCCTGCCCGCGAAGCGGACCGCAATCAAATCTTCGTTCTTCGCGCGGATGGTTCGGTTGTGCATCGCGGCGGCGGGAGTTCAATCTTCGAGGCTCCGACGCTGGACAATGTTCGCCTTTATCCGGGCGACAGCATCGTTGTGCCCGAGAAGATGATCAGGCCGTCAGGACTGAGCACGCTCGCAAATTGGACGCAGGTAATGTCTCAACTGACCTTGAGCGCCGCCGCCCTCGATGTGGTCAAATAGCCCGCCTCGCCCATATAAGCATTTCCTCATAATTCGCCTTCCAAAACAACACCTCGATTGCCACGAACCAGCGTGCGCCTTCATGTGGCGAGTTCCATCGACAGGTTCACGGCGCGAATTCTGCATCGGCGGATGCCTCGTCAGTTGAACGGCTCTCTGAATCTGAGCAGCAAGTCTTGTGAATTTCTTAATAGAGGTTGACCCATGCAGTCTGTTGACGGCCTTCAGGACCGGGAGCTCGCTCTTTCTTCTTCTCTTTCTTCGGTTCCCTGGAATCTACTTCCTTTCAGTCCGCGCAGCGCGGAGGCTTCATTTAACGCGGGTCCAGTTCTCGAATTGAGACCGGATTCTCCGTCTACAAGTGAATGGAGCGTCTCGCCGGGCAAACGGTGCTTTGACGCCGCCGTTGCGCTTCTGGTTCTGATCTGTCTTGCTGTGCCGATGATGGTCATGGCGATCCTGATCCGGCTGTTCTCGCATGGGCCGGCGCTCTTCGTCCAGCAGCGCGTGGGCCGCAAGGGAGAGCTGTTTTCCATTTACAAATTCCGCAGCATGGGTTTTTCCGCGGGCACAGTGCCGGGGCCCGGCCTTACTCGGGATGGCGACACCCGTATAACACCCCTGGGCCGCATTCTCCGCAAGTTCAAGATTGATGAGTTGCCGCAGTTTTATAACGTTCTGCGCGGCGATATGAGCCTGATCGGTCCGCGGCCAACGCTTCCGCAATATGCCGCTATTCTCAACATGCCTGTCCGGCCCGGAATCACCGGTGCAGCAACTCTCGCATTCCGCAGGGAAGAGGAAGTGCTTCGTCACATTCACCCCGCACTCCTCGATGCTTTTTACGACCAGCACATCCGGCCTATGAAGGCGCTCCTCGATGTCGACTACATGGCTCACGCGACCCTGCTGACGGATATGCGCATCGTTGCGGAAACCTTCATGGCCTGCATCACGCCCGCAACAGAGCGCGAGCTTTCCGTCACCCGCGAAGGCGGCGAACAGCGCGATCCCGAACCTTCGGCATTTTCGTACTCGACCAAAGATCAAACACTCGAAGAGACCTGATCGTCGACTTCGGATTTTTCAACGAAGCCCCCTGAAAGCCGCCTCGCAGTTTGATCTCGCCGCCGCGCGCTTTGATCCCCGCTGCCGATTTGATCTCGCTTGACGATCAGCACCAAATCAGCGGTTAAATTCCGCCATCCCGCCTGGGTCAGCCGCTTCTTGTGAGATCTCCCTATTCCGGCGCACCATCCCGGCTCCCGGGCTGCTCCGCATGGCCTCGCAGAATATGATGGCTAAGTCTGCTGGTTCGGTTATATTTGCTTGTTAGCGTTATCGCGCTGCGATTCCGGCTGTAACCGGCGAGCGATAATCTGGCCAAGGGCGGCACGTTTTTCGAACTGCGTGCGCGCTGGAATGCGAAGGGATAAACCGTGAAACGAATTGTTCATGTAGTTGCACTCATCCTAGCTTTGGCAATGGCAATTCCTGCCATTGCAAAGGGAGAAACGAAGATGTCGATTTGGGGTAACACCGCGGATGGAACTCCCGTCCCGATCTACACGCTGACCAGCGGGCAGATTGAAGTGAGAGTCATGGCCTACGGAGCTCACCTGGTAAGCGTGAAAGCCCCGGATCGCACGGGCAAGATGGCGGACGTCGTGCTCGGCTATGACAGTCTCGCGACTTACTTGATCACGCCCAACCCCTACCTCGGGGCAATCGTCGGGCGCTACGGGAACCGGATCGCCGGAGGAAAGTTCACACTGGACGGAAAGACCTACCAGATTCCTTTGAACGAACCCACCAATGCACTGCACGGCGGCCCGAAGGGCTTCGATCAATATGTATGGCAATCGCACGAGGTTGCTGACGGTGTCGAGTTCACGCTCGTCAGCCCCGACGGCGACATGGGATTTCCCGGAACGCTGACCGCGAAAGTGCGCTACACGCTTAAGGGCGGCACGCTCCGCATCGATTACTCCGCCACAACCGACAAACCGACCGTGCTGAACCTGACCAATCATGCGTACTACAATTTGCATGGCGATGACGCGGGCAATATTCTCGATCAGCGGATCGAAATCAACGCCGATCGCTTTACTCCGGTGAACAAGAGCCTGATCCCGACCGGCGAGCTGGCGCCGGTGGCCGGAACGCCGCTGGACTTCCTGAGGCCGGAGGCGATTGGAGCCCGCATCGATGCCGACAATGAGCAACTTAAGATTGCCGGTGGCTACGATTTCAATTGGGTTGTGAATGGCAAGCCCGGCACGCTGCGGGTAGCGGCCGTTGTCACAGATCCTGTGAGCGGGCGCAAGCTGACGGTGGAAACGACGGAGCCCGGCGTGCAGTTCTACTCGGGCAATTTCCTGACCGGCGCTTTCACGGGGCGGCACGGCGTGAAGTATGAAAAGCACGCCGGGTTCTGCCTTGAGACGCAGCATTTTCCTGATTCGCCGAACCATCCGGATTTTCCGACGACGACGTTGAAGCCAGGCGAGACAATGCACTCTACAACGACGCTGACTTTTGGTGTGGTGAAGTAAGCTCGGCGAGTTTACGTCCAACAAAAGATGCCGCCGCGGGTTCGCTAACTCGCGGCGGTTTGTTTTTTAAACCAGCCAAGACCTTCAGAAGTGCCGTCCGCGGGAATGTATTCGCAGCCAATCCAGCCCTCGTAGCCCAGCCCATCGATCAGGTCAAACAGATAGCTGTAGTTCACTTCGCCGGTATCGGGCTCGTGGCGCTCGGGCACTCCCGCGATCTGGAAGTGGCCCACGCGAGTTTGTTTCGCGTCGGCAAGATACTTTCGAATACTAACGGCCAGATCGCCCTCTTCTACCTGGCAATGAAACAGGTCCATGAGAATTTTCAAATTGGGAGCTCCGACTTCAGCCACGATGGCGTGCGCCTCTTCTTGGCGATTGAGAAAAAACCCGGGAAGGTTGCGCAGCGCGATCGGCTCGATGAGCAAATCGACGCCCACCGAGTTCGCCCGCTCTGCCGCCCAGGCGAGATTTGCGGTGTAGACACCAAGAACAAGTGCACGATTCGCTCCTTTGGGAGCAATGCCCGCCATTGCATGTATCCGCGGGCACTCGAGGTCAAGCGCGTACTCGAGGGCGCGGAGAAATCCATCGCGGAACTCCTGCTCGCGGCCGGGCAATGCCGTGATGCCGCGCTCACCGGCCTTCCAGTCGCCGGGGGGCGAATTGAAAAGCACCTGGTTCAGGCCGTGCTCTTTGAGCAGCGCAGCGAGCGTTGCCGCTGGATATTCATACGGGAAAAGATACTCGACAGCCGTGAAGCCATCGCGCGCGGCAGCGGCAAAGCGATCGAGAAAGCTGCGTTCCGTGTACATCATGGTCAGGTTGGCGGCAAAACGAGGCATGGCATTCACTCCATCAATTGGTCAGTGGTGAATCTCAGTCGCTTTTCGGGCGATCGGGCGGCGCACCCGCGCCCTCAGGCAGAATACAGCGCCGCAACTTCGTAATCCACGACCGAAGGAATGGTGAACTCGACCAGGTCGCCCGTGGCGTGAAACGGAATGTCACGCTCGGCTCGCAGCAGTTCGACGCGAGTAACGCGACGGCCTGCGGGAAGCTTGAAGCGGACCTTCTGCGCTCCGATGGGATAAAACTCGCTGAACCATTCGTGATGCGCGTTTGGATTGGTGTAGTTCAGCACATGAACGGCGAAGCCCGGCTCCGTTTCCCAGGCAAAAATCTCGACTAGCCCTTTGCCCTCAACGGTGACCGGAGCCGGCGCGCCGGCAACCCAACGAATCGCGTTTGTGAGCAGGCGACTGAGATCGGTTTGGCCTGAGAGCCACATCGTCGGCTCAATGTCGCCGGGAAAGTAGGCCAGGCGGCTCGCGCCACTCTCGCGCAGTACTACGGCGGGTTCATCGGTGCGCGGAATGGGCGGATAGGAAAGCTCCGGCGGATATGCGGTGTAACCGGGCACGACGGTGAGCACCGGATTGTCGACTGGCTTCAGAGGCAAGCGAAACTCCGCGCCGGCGATCCAGTGCGTATCTGCGAAGCCATCGAGAATCGGGTGCGGGCGCTCGATGCGCGCCATGTAGGGATTTGCGTTTCCCAGCCGCCCGATCACTGGACCAGCCGCGTGGATGCCGAAGACATCGGCCAGCCCGAAGTCAGCGCGGCGCTCATTGCGCTCGTTGTACATGCAGGTCTCAAATGTCGCCAGCAGCGATCCGCCCTGATTTACATAGTCGCGCAGTTGCTGGCACTGCGCGTCACTGAGCAGCGCGGTGTTGGCCAGAATGAGAGCCGCGTATTGCTTGATCCGCTCTAACTGCAGGCGGTCTTCGTGAACGAAGTCGAAGAGAAATCTGCCTTCGAGCAGTGCGGAATACATCGCATCCATATACTGCTGCATGGTCACGTCGCGGGGCGGCTCATAGAAGAGTTGCGTCCGCTGGCCCATCACGACGCCGATATTGGCAATGGCGCGTTTGTTCACCCAATGCGCGTCGTGCCGCGCTGTCCATTGAAAATAATCGTGGCCGATCTTTTGCCAGCGAAGATCTTCGCCGATGCCGTTCTCTCCGCCGACGACGTGATAATAAGGAACCATGCCGCTGGCCAGCGTTTGGCTCAGCCAAATCACGGATTCAGCGGGCGACTTGGTGACTTCACGCCAGCGAATCGGCCCCGTCGTATACGCGCCCGTTACGTTGGTGGCCATCTTTCCATCGAGCACGGCGTTGCATACGCGGCCTTGCTGCGCCGCGCCCCAAACCGGCGCATCGCCTTTGTTGCGGCCCTGGTTATCGCTCTGGAACCACTGGCTAAACTCGCCCAGTTGCGCGAGATTCGGCGTGGCGTGAAAGCCTCCGCCCATATTGGTGATGTAGAAACTGGATGCCTTCTTATCTTTGGCGATTGAGTCGTAGAGCTTCCACAGGATGGTGAACCGCTCATTGAACTTGTCCCAATAGGCAGGAGTCTTTGCCGGCGGCAACTGGCGGCATTGATCGCAATAGCACACGGGCAGCGTGAATGACGGCCAGCCATTCGTGTAGTGCGCGTCTACGTCGTATCGCGAATTGACTTCGCGCATGACAGCAGGAAAATAGTCGGTCATGTACGTCGAGAACATACAGGTCTGAAAAAGCTCGGGAGCCTCAGCCGAGGCCAGCGGCTGCCCATGCTCATCGCGCATGAACCATTCGGGATGTGCGGCCAGAGCGTCGCCCCAGTTCAGATCGGGACTGTAGCGCGCTACGGTATGCAGCCCGCGCTTCTTCGCTGCCTCATTCAAATCGCCGGTGAAGTCGCGCCCGTTCAAGTATTTTGCTGGTCGATGGAACGGCACCTTGCTCGGATAAAACGCTACAATTCCGGTCACGCTGACGAAGACCGCGCCGACCTTGGCGCTGGCCCAATAGTCGGCCCACGCCTCCACGTCGAGCACCGCCGGATCATGCTCGGTAATGTTCGTCTGGCCAATGCGCCGCAGCTTCTTCTGCCAGGGAACGTCAGACGCAGGCGGTTGCGAGGCGGGGGAGCCTGCTGCCGCGGCGGTCGGACTTATGGCGAAGGATTCCCCAGCGCGAACCAGCGGCACAGTTGCCGCGGCGGTTTTCAGAAATCTGCGTCGATCGAAATTGAACATGGAGTGACCATAACCTCCGTTGCAATCTTAATGGTTGATCGATGCTCGAAAAATCCTAGGCCGGCCCGCGCTATTTTTCGCGCGAGTTCAATTCGCCCAGTACCTTCTTCAGATCGTCGAGTTTCTGTCCGGCGTCTCCCAGTTTGCCTTCAGAGGTCAGCCGCTGATAATCGGCAAAGTCCTGGCTTGCCTGGCTGATGAGCGCGCTGGTGCTGGCTCCAGGTGGCGCTGCGGCCGAAGGCACCGTCGCCCCGGTCCCCCCTCCCGCGCCGGCTCCTGTCGAAGAGGCTGGCGTCTCGCCATTCGTGAGCGATGGCGCCTCCGATCCGAAGAGCGAACTTAATGCGGCCTCAAACGTCGGGCCGTAAGCGAGACGATCCTGCAGCGCCAGCACGACGAGCCGCAACTCCGGCATGGGGCTCTGTTGCGCCTGAAGGTAGATCGGCTCTGCGTAAAGAAGTGCCTGCCCGCACGGGATCACCAGCAGGCTGCCGCGGATCACATGCGAGCCTTGCTGATTCCAAAGCGTGAGCTGGCCGGAGAGCTGAGCGTTCTGGTCGATGCGCGCTTCGATCTGCTGCGGGCCATCGACGAGGCGCGTCTTGGGAAAATCAAAGACTACGGCTTTACCGTAGTTCGCGCCATCGCTGCGCGCGGCAATCCAACCGATCAGGTTATTGCGGTTTGTCGGCGTGAAAGGCAGAATCTCAACGAATTCCAGGCCACCCGATTCTCCGGGCAGAGTCATCAGCACAAAGTTCGGCTGCATCTCCTGCGCCGACTGATCGCCCTGGTTCGATCCAGTTTGCGTAGCTACGCTCCATTGGTCCTCGCGGTTATAAAACACCTCCGGATCGGTCATGTGGTAGAGGGCGTATTGATCGGCCTGCAGGCTCAACAGCGTCTCTGGATAGCGAACGTGCGCGCGCAGCCACGCAGGCATCGCCGATTCATCCTTGAATAATCCGGGAAAAATGCCGCGCCATGCGGCCAGGATCGGATCCTGGTTGTCGAACACGTAGAACGTAACCGTGCCGTCGTACGCGTCGACCACCGCTTTGACGCTGTTGCGGATGTAGTTGATCGAATCGTTTCCGACCGTCGACGGCGCCGAGTAAGGATAGCTCGCGGAAGAAGTGTAGCCGTCGATGATCCATGAGAGACGACCGTCCGCGCCTACCACAATATATGGATCGTGATCGAAGGTCAGGAATGGCGCCAGCGTAGAAACACGCGCCACAACGTTGCGCCGCATCAGCAGGCGGCTATCGGCGGTGATGTCGTCGCTGAATGGAACCTTGGTCAGGTCGCCGCGATCAAAGGCCAGCAGCGCCCGGCGCAAGAATCCTCCCATTTCGATTCCGCCCGTGCCCTCATACGAAGAAAGATTGTTGCTTTGCCCTTGTGGGTAGTTGAATTCCTGCTGGCGTGTCTTCACATATACATCGCTGTCGGTCAGCTCGCCGAAGTAAATCTCCGGCCGCGTAACGCTCAAGCCCGGCACCGCACTCTGAACCGGCATATTGCTCAGGTAAAGGACGGGCAACCCCTCTGAAGAAAAGCCGTTCACCGGATTCATCGTGATGCCGTAGCCATGCGTGTAGATCAGTTTGTCGTTGATCCAGTTGCGGCTGCTTTCGGGAAGCTTTTTCACGTTCAATTCGCGCACTGCCAGCATTACCTGGCGCAGGGAGCCGTTGATCTGGTAGCGATCGATATCGATGCCGGGAAAATCGTAGTAGGTGCGGATCTCCTGTACCTGGCGCAGCGTGTCCTGCAGCGCGCTCACATCCCACAGGCGAATATTCTCGAGCGTTGGCTGATTGTGCTCGGGATCGACGGCAGCGACCGTGGTTTCGGCGGGAAACTCCTGTTGCGCAAAGCTGTCCAACCCGTATGCCTGGCGCGTTCCGGCAATGTTATTCGCGATGAAAGGCCGCTCCTTGTCCAACTGATTTGGCTTGACGATGAAGGTGCTCACATACCAACCCGCGACCCCGGCCACCACGTAACAAACGACCGAGGGAGCCACAGCGGCAAGCAGCAAGCGCGCATGCGGCCGGATCGCCCCGGCGGCGATCGCGATCACCGCGCCCAATGCCAACGCAACGCTGATAAACAACATACCGATGAGAGTGATGTGCGCATCGGTGTAAGTGACGCCGTCGAAGATCGTGTGCTCCTCGAAGAGCAGGTTGAAGCGGCCGACATACTCGCGAATGGCCAGCGCAAACAGCAGAAACCCGGCGGCGATCGAAACGCCGCGCCAGGGCAGGGAATTGGCACCGCCGAAGCGTCCGCCGAGCGCGCGCCCTCCGCCGGCGGCAATGAGAAAGAGCACGGAGAGAACGCACACCAGCACCGCCAGCGTCAGAAGCCATCCGGCCATCATTTGCCAAGCCGGCAGCGTGAAGAGATAAAAGCCGAGCGGACGATTAAAAATGGGATCGTCCAACGTCGCGGTGTGCGGCGCGTACCAGTAGAGGGCCAATGTTGGCCACTGTGCCTCCATCGCAAAGCCGGTTGCAATCGAGATCAACAGTGCGGCTATGACGGCGATGATGTGCAGGAACTTCGCCACCGGAAGCTCAACCGGCTTGCCGGCCAAGAAAATCGTATGCGTATCGGGCAGATCGGCGGAATGGCTGTGCCGCAGCACGAGAAACGCGCCGAACAGAATCAGGAACGTGAGCGCCGCAAACACAGCGAACGTTCCCCACTCGAGGCCGAAGCTCTTCCAGAAGACGGTTGCGAAGCCGAGCGAGCGGAACCAAAGCAGATCAACCCAGTAGGAGATGGCTGTGCGGCTGCCGACAAAGATCAAGATGACAACGGCGAGAAAGAGATAAACCGCCAGGCGGGGACGCTGCGTTTCGCCATGCGCCGGCCAATCGATTGTTTCGGGCATTTTCCACCCCACTCAGGCGGCAAGTGCGCGCTGAGGTACCCAAGAATTGTACAGCGGTGGAGCAGGGTAGTTCTGGCGCGCGGAAGCAGGTGAATTGAAAGCGGCCGCAGGCGAATCGTGCTCAAATCAGCTCGGAGCGGCCAGTGATGCTCAGCTCTTTCACGATTTTGCCCACGTCCTGCGAGTGGTCGCGGTGTGCGATCAGCAGCGCGTCTTCCGTGTCCACAACCACCAGGTTCTCCACGCCGACCAGCGCGACAAATTTCTTAGGGCTGAAGATGTAGTTGTCGCTGGCTTCGATGGAGATGTGGCCTGTGGAATCGGCTACGTTGCCTTCGGCGTCGCCGCGCAGCCGCGTTTCCACCTGATACTCGTAGAGCGAGGCCCAGGAGCCGAGGTCGTTCCAGTTGAACTCCGCGGGAATGCAATACAGATGAGAGAGGTGCTCGCCCTTGGCCGATCGCGGCTCAAGCACCGCATAGTCGACAGAAATGTTTTCGCACTTAGGATACGCAGTGCGGAAGACCTCGTCGAACTGCGGCGTGCCCCAGGCCGCGGCGATTGCCTCAAGCAGCGGAGCCGTTTCCGGCAGATGCTCGCGGACTGCGTTGGCCAGCGTTCGCGCCGACCACAGAAACATTCCTGAGTTCCAGTAGTAGTTTCCCGCGGCGACAAACTCATCGGCGCGGTTCTGATTGGGCTTCTCGATAAACCGGCGCACATGCAGCGCGGAGTCGTCCTTGGTCAAGTCGCCGGTCTCGATGTATCCATATCCGGTTTCGGCGCGGAATGGCTCGATGCCCAGCACGACGATATTCTCGCCGGCGGCAGCCGCGGCAATGCCCTTTTGCAGCGCCTTCAAAAAACGCGGCTCGTCGGCGATCACATGGTCGGAAGGAAACACACCCAGCACTGCGTTGGGATTTTCGCGCTCGATGAGAAATGCGGCCAGACCGCAGGCCGGGGCTGTATTGCGCGCCACCGGCTCCTGCACAATATGCGCGGCGGGAAGGCCCGGCAGCTGGTCAGCAATTTCGCGAGCCAGGTACTCGTTGGTGATGATCCAGGTCTTTTCGAGGCCAGCCAGCGGCTTCAGCCGCTCTACAGTCTGTTGAATCATGGAGCGCTCGCCGTCCAGCGCCAGAACCTGCTTGGCGTGGGCGCGCCGTGAGCGCGGCCAGAATCGCGTGCCGCTGCCTCCGGCCAGTATCACGGGACGAAAATCGATTTGCTCTAACATTCGAAGAACCATCGTACTCGACGGCAACAACGTTTGCCCATAGAGGAACGAATAAATTTCCGAACGGGCGTTTCTGAAGCCCTTACATTTGCCACATTGAGGGAAGCAGCCGGCTAGTACGGGCTGCTCACGCCGATTTCGCCTGTCGCCAGCGATCGAACGACAGGCGTAAGCTATCAAGAATGTCATTTATACGCCAGGGTTCCATCCATCTGGGCCGCGTTGCGGGAATCGATCTCTACCTGCACTGGTCCTGGTTTGTCATAGCAGTCATCGAGATTGGCAGCCGCGAAGGCAGATACTCATCTCTGGTTTGGAGTCTTCTGGAGTACCTGGCGCTCTTCGCCATTGTGCTTCTGCACGAATTCGGCCACGCCCTGGCTTGCCGCCAGGTTGGCGGAACCGTGGATCGCATCATGCTCTGGCCGCTGGGCGGCGTTGCATACGTGAACCCGCCCCAAAGGCCCGGAGCCACACTCTGGAGCCTTGCAGCCGGGCCGCTGGTCAACGTGGCGCTCACGCCGATACTTGGCGCAGCTCTCCTCGCTGGCCGGTTGCTGGGATGGGCGCAGTCCATGCCCGATGCCTACCACTTCCTATGGATGGTTTTGTTTATCGACGTCGGCCTTTTCGTCTTCAACATTCTGCCCATCTATCCGCTCGACGGCGGCCAGATCCTTCGCTCCCTTCTTTGGTTCTTTATCGGCCGCGCGCGCAGTCTTTACGTCGCCACCATTCTTGGATTTGTGGGCGCAGCGGGGTTGGTCGGTCTCGCACTGTGGATGCGCTCCACCTGGTCATTGTTCATCGCCGCTTACATGCTGATGAGCTGCTGGAGCGGATTCAAGAACGCGCGAGCCATGATTCTCGTGGAAAAACAGCCGCGCCGCGAGGGCTTCGCCTGCCCCAGTTGCGGAGAAAAACCGCACGCCGGTCCTTTCTGGAAATGCGCGCAATGCAGCCGTAACTTCGACACATTCGAGACTGGCTGTTTGCCCATACTGCGGAGCTCAATTTCCCATCACGATGTGCGGCGAGTGCCAGAAATCGCATCCCATTGGCGAGTGGGCGGCCGGCGCGCAGGCGAACCACGCCGAAGCAATCAGAGGTTCTTTGGCGGATCGCTAGCCCTCGCAGCTTAAACCAGGATTTGAAGCGGTATGGCGAGCCTCGAGGCGTAGTAAAAGCTGAGCCCTACACTCGGCGATTGATGCCGGGCTATTTCAGTCCGGTCAGGAATTCGCCCATTCGCCGCGTGCCCTCGTCGATGTTCTCTCTGGTCACGGGATACGAAATGCGGACGTGCTCGTTCGTCCCAAAGGCCTCGCCCGGCACGGTCACCACATGCCCCTCGTGCAGCAGGCGCGTCGCCAGCTCCGTCGCAGTGCGGATGCCGCCTTTGCCCAGGTAAGCCGAGATGTTCGGGTAAACGTAGAACGCGCCCTCAGGCTTGGTGCATGTTACGCCGGGAATCTTTGCGAGCGCGGCCAGCATGTAGTCGCGCAGCTCAATAAACTCGGCGCGGAACTCGGCAACGCACTCCTGCGAGCCGGTCAGCGCTGCGATCGCAGCCTTCTGCACGAAACTTGTCGCATTCGAAGTCGACTGCGACTGCAGCTTGCTCAAGTTTGCGGCAACTTTTTTGTCGGCCAGCGCAAATCCCGCTCGCCACCCGGTCATTGAGTATGTCTTCGACAATGAGCCGAGAATGATGATGTGTTCCTTGGCCCATGTGAACGAGCCGCCGGAAACCGGCTTGCCGGCGTAGTTGAGATAGACGTAGCACTCGTCGAGAAGCAGAAAAATCCCACGGTCGTGCGCGAGGTGGACGATCCGCTCCAGATCTTCGGCAGAAACCACGGAGCCAGCCGGATTCGAAGGCGAGTTCAAAATGATCGCCTTGGTGCGCGGCGTAATCGCCTGCTCGATCGCGTCAGCCGTGATGCGGAAACTGTCGGCTTCGCTGGTTTCGAGATATACAACCTTGCCGCCTGCGTACTGGATGATGTCTTTGAAGCTCACCCAGTAAGGAACCGGCAGGATCACTTCGTCGCCGTGGTCGATAAGGACTTGAATGGTGTTAAACAACGCCAGCTTGCCGCCAGAGGTAAACACCGCCTCGTCGATCGTGTAGTCCGATCCGAAGTCGCATGCGTGCCGATCCACAATCGCCTTGCGCACGTCGGGAATTCCCGGCACAACGGTATAGCGCGTGAAGTTCGCCTCAATCGCTGCGATCGCCGCGTCTTTAATGTGGCGCGGAGTGGCGAAGTGAGGCTCGCCGGCGCCAAAATCCACCAGGCTCGCGCCCTGTGCGCGCAGTTTAGCCGCCTCGGCGGCGACGGCCATGGTTGCGGAAACTTCGATTCGGCCAATGCGATCGGCAAATATTTTTGTTGGAGCTGTAACAGTCATAACTCTTCTATCTTGACAGATTTCGAGGTTGGCGCAAAATCGAGGCTGTGGACGGCGCGGCCTCGGCCGCCGTTGGCGCGCCTTAGCCGCCGTTCTTGATTCGTGCGCGCAGTTTCTTCAAGACGTTCGTGGGCACCAGGCCAGTGATGTCGCCGCCGAAGCTGAAGACTTCCTTTACCATGCGCGAACTGACGAATGAATATCGGCCGGCCGGCTGGAGGAAGACGGTCTCGATCTCCGGAGCCAGACGCCGGTTCATCAGCGCCATTTGGAACTCACCCTCGTAGTCGGAGATGGCGCGAATGCCACGCAGTACTGCCGTCGCGCCGGTTTTCCGCGCGAACTCGACCATCAGGCCGTCGAACTTTGCAACCGAGACGTTGCCGAGCGGCTTGGTCGCCTCTTTGAGCATCACCACACGCTCTTCGACGGTGAACAGCGGATTCTTCACCGGATTCATCAGGATGGCCACCGTCAGATGGTCGAACAGCTTTGATCCGCGCTGGATCAGGTCAACGTGACCGTTCGTAGGCGGGTCGAAGGTGCCGGGATAGATGGCTTTGACGGGCATTTGGCTTCCAAGTGGATTCTACGGCATTTTCGGAATACGCATAGACTTATTGAGTGCATTGATAGACGGCTTTTTCTTGAGGGAAAAGCCACTTGAATGTGTACTTTCGGTCTATAGCAATTCCGAAAATGCTATCGCAGCGCGGTGAGTCCGCAAGCCGCCCCCTCACTCGCTGTGTGGCTGACTCGCCCGCTTGCGGCCTGCACCTCAACGCACAAGCGATGCCACTGCTGCCCAATCCAGACCGTCGCGGATTTTCTCCGTCGCAGGTCGCCAGTCCTCCGACAAGCCAACTGGAAGTCCTTCCTGCTTCGCTCCAGCTTGCAGAAAAGGTATGTAGACGGCGACAGACTGAACCGTCGTTGCCGGGAGCGCGCGATCAAAGAATGCCGGATTCGGCACCGAAAGCGGAATCGCTCCGTCCTCATCCACGCCGGCCAGAGTAGCTTCCTGGTACCCGGTTCGCACCGCCGTCGGCCCATTGCGGTCCGCGGCACTCATTCCGACCAGTTGCTGCTGGAGCTGGGCGATCTCATCATTGAGTTGCTGGTTGGCTGTCTGCACGGCTTGTTGCACCGCGGGGATGCTCGTTTGGCCGGCGTATTGCTTGTTCATGCTGTCGAGCCGATCTTTGTATCCCGAAATTTCGAGCTGGATATACTGCTCTCGAGTAAGCGGCACGAACGGAGCCGCATTGCTTCGCCCGATGATCACGCACTGCCCGTCGTAAATGCTGTAGCCACGAAAGTCTCCTGTACGACGCCCACCCTCAAGTACGGGCAGATTGCCGTTCACCATCCAGGGTTTTCCGTTCGCTCCCGGCGGGGAGAATGCCTCCAGAGGACACTGCAACACCGTATTCACGTAAATGCCGAAATCGGCGCCCTTGAAAGCCGTGGGGCTCGGCTTCTCCTCAGCCTGGAAAAATGTTCCGATCGCTCCAGCATAGAAAGGCAGACCCGAATCGAAATTCGCCCACTCCGTCACTTTGCCGTAAACGCGGTTCGCGCGGATGCTGTACCCCACCGGTTTCGTGACTGCCTGATCCCGCTCGAGGATGTCGCGAACCTTCCCGGCAATCGTGAGCGCGTCCGGGCGCCGCGCCGCCGGCAAATCGGGACCGCCGAGTTTCTCATCGATTCCTGCAACAAAAGTTCCCGCAGCGCCGTGTTCGGGATCGATCTGTTGCGCGTGGCCGACCGCAACCATCATCGCCACGGACGCACTCGCTGCCAGAATCCATCTGCAAACGTTCATTAGCTGTACCCTCGGATTTTCAGATCAATATACCCGACGGCACCGTTGAAAGGGCACGATTTTAGTCGCTCCCGGCCCGCGAAGACCGAGACCAGGGAGTGGAGAACAAGAGAGCAGAGAGAAGAGGGAAGCAGGGCTAGCGGGTTACCCCGTTAGCCTTGCTGATTCGACGAGTTCTGCTGAGTCGCCGGGCTCAGCCTTTCTTGCCGCGCACCACTTCTTTGGCTTCGGCTGCGCCGCCGGCGGGAGCTTCGGGCACATCGGCCTTTGCGGCGCCAATGCTCAGGCGCTTGCGCAGCTCGGCGTCGATCTTCGCGTAGATGTCTTTGTTCTCCTTGAGGAAGCCGCGTGTGTTTTCGCGTCCCTGGCCGATGCGCTCGCCGCCGAAGCTGTACCAGGCGCCACTCTTCTCGACGACATTGTGGGTGACGGCAAGATCGAGCACGTCGCCTTCGCGGCTGATGCCCTCGCCGTAGAGAATGTCGAACTCGGCTTCGCGGAAGGGCGCCGCCACCTTGTTTTTCACGATCTTGACCTTGGTGCGCGAACCGACCACGGTGTCGCCTTCTTTCACCGCGGCGATGCGGCGGATATCGATGCGGACTGAAGAGTAGAATTTCAGCGCGCGGCCGCCGGTCGTGGTTTCAGGGTTGCCGAACATCACGCCAATCTTTTCGCGAATTTGGTTGATGAAGATGAGCGCGGTGCGCGACTTCGAAACCGTGCCGGTCAATTTGCGCAGCGCCTGCGACATGAGTCGCGCCTGCAGACCCATATGCGAGTCGCCCATTTCGCCGTCAAGCTCGGCCTTGGGCACAAGCGCTGCCACGGAGTCGACGACCAGCACATCGATTGCTCCCGAGCGAACCAGCGCTTCAGTGATTTCGAGAGCCTGCTCGCCGCTGTCGGGCTGCGATACAAGCAGGTTGTCGACGTCGACACCGAGCTTTTTGGCGTAGCCAGGATCAAGCGCGTGCTCGGCGTCAACAAATGCTGCCAGACCGCCGGCGCGCTGGGCTTCGGCAATGATCTGCAATGTGATGGTGGTTTTGCCAGAAGATTCCGGTCCGAAGATCTCAGTTACCCGGCCACGCGGGACGCCGCCCACACCCAGCGCCAAGTCAAAGCTGATCGACCCCGTCGGAATCACCGCAATCGGCAGCAGCGCCTCCCGGGAACCGAGCCGCACAATCGACCCCTTTCCGAACTGTTTTTCAATCTGTGCCAGGGCTAGTTCTACTGCCTTGGCGCGGTCGTCGACGATGGGCATTGGGAGGGCTCCTCAAAAGGTGCTCACTCCGCCAGTTTCTTGCTTGTTAGTCACGCTTTTCAGGCAGGAAAGGGCGAGGGAGCTTGAATTGGATTTCGATGGGATTGTAGCAGGATGAGACATAGAAGGACAGGAGAAAATGGCGAACAAAGAGAGAAAGATTGGGCTCGATGAGGACAGGTGTGCCGGGGCGCACAGTGAAGGCAGGAAAGATGCATCAAATTGCAGAGTGCGCATCAAGTTTCGATTCTAGTATCAATTTATCTAAGACGCATCAGAATTGATATTTTGCATCAAATTTGAAATTGATGCATAATTGGGCTATGAGAACGACGATCACGCTGGACGACGATGTCCATGAATTTGCCAGGTACTACGCCAATGCAAAGGGGATCTCCCTGAGCGCCGCGATGAACGAACTTGTTCGCAAGGCTGAATCCGCGCCAGCCACAGAACCTGAACATTTTGAATTCGAGCGGTCTCCAAACGGGCTTCCGCTGCTTCCGAGGACCGGTCGAACCATAACTTGTGAAATGGTCAAGCAGCTCGAAGAGGAAGAGTATGATCCTAAGAAATTTGCTTGACGTGAACACCTTGGTCGCGCTCACCAACAGTGAGCATCCGCAATATTTAAGGGCGCAAAAGTGGTTCGACTCTTTAGTCAACCAGGAGTGGGGAATTTGCCCTTTTACCGAGGCGGGATACATTCGAGTCATTACAAACCCGGCGAGCGGCCCTATCATCAGGACCTTTCTGCAGGCCGCCGCAATTCTCAAGGATTTGGCCCGACGGCCAGGCTACAGCTATTGGCCGATCTCTGGAAGCTGGACTGCCCTTACCGAGTCATTTGCGGAACGCATCACTGGTCATCAGCAAATCACCGATGCCTACCTGTTGGGCCTGGCGATCAAAGAAGACGGCGTGTTGGTCACGTTTGACCGGGGTATTAAATATATGGCCGGAGCAGAGTTCAGCCGGAACGTTCTCATTCTTGAATGAACGAAAATTTCTCGCTCACACCGTATACGCGCCCACCCGCGTTTCGCGGCTGGTAAGGTCGTCGCACTTCCGGTCCAGCGCCTCATAATCGCGGTCATGATCCTTGCGGAAGGCGCGAAACGCCTCTTCGCTTGTCCAGCGGTCAATGGTCAGGTAATTCCCCGATGCATGGGTGTCCTGGAGCAGTTCGGTCCCCAGATAATCTCGTGACGTCCTGAAGAGTTGCGCCCAGGCTCCGTCGGGCCCGTAAGCAGCCTCAAAGCCGGCCACCTTGTCCTCTGCAATCTCGAACTGCCACACCACGACAAACATGCGAACCCCAATTCTGTGTTTATGGTAGCGCAGCTGGTGTGCGGGCCGATTTTGCCCGCCTCGTTACTTACTTAGGGGTCTCATATTTCGGTATGCCGTCTCTATATTGGGCGCATACTGAGAATGGCTCGTTATGTTTAAGGAGTAACCTTTCCACTAAGGCCTCCTTTTATTTACTGGCCGTTCGACTTGATCGACAATTGACAGGGGTTTTTGGCAAGGCTGTCGGTCAGACAGTCGGTGAATTACGCGCCGAATCAATTGGGCGCCGAGTTTGATGCGCCGTTCAATGATGCTGCGGAACCAATTCTCGTCCACGCCCTAAGCGCTTCGACGCACGGAATGAAATCTGAAGACGTCGGACAAGACTTCGCTAAACCAGACTTCACCAGATCAGGCTTCAACGTGAGGGAACTATGAAAGCTCGCTATCCAGGCATCCGCGTTACCGCCAACGGGAATCAGCTCGTCAGCTACCACACCGAAACGCGCATCGCCGACGCCGGCGTTTTCTACCCCATTACGCCTTCTACTGAAGGCGGCGAGCTCTTCCAGCAGGCTTATGCCGAGGGCAAGCTGAATGTGTTTGGCAGCAACACTATCGCGATTGAGGCCGAGGGCGAGCACGCGGCCCAGGGCGGAGCCATTGCTCACTCGGTTTGCGGCAAGCGCGTTGTCAACTTCACTTCCGGTCAGGGCGTTGTCTACGGAGTTGAGCAGTACTACCACGCGCCCGGCAAGGGATCGACCATGGTGCTCGAGGTCGGCGCACGCGCGCTGACCAAGCACGCACTCAATGTTCACTGCGGCCACGACGATGTTTATGGAGCGCTCGACACCGGCTGGATCATGATCTTCGGCAAGGACGCGCAGCAGGCTGCCGATCAGGCGCTGATTCTGCGCCGTGTGACCGAGCTTTCGCTCACGCCCGGCATGAACATTATGGACGGCTTCCTTACAACGCACCTGGAGCGCACGTTCTACAAGCACGAATCCGATCTGATCCGCGAATATCTCGGCGCTCCGGACGACATCATCGACTGCCCCACGGAAGCGCAGCGGGTTCTGTTTGGACCCACGCGCCGTCGCGTTCCCAAGATGATGGATCTCACCAACCCCATTCTGCTTGGCCCGGTGCAAAATCAAGAGCACTACATGCAGGGAATCGTGGCGCGGCGCAACAACTTTGCCGAGCCGATTCTTGAGTTCCTCGAATCTGCATACAAGGACTTTGGCGATTTGACGGGCCGGTATTACGGTCTGGTGACTGAATACAAGACGGAAGACGCTGACACGGTTTTTGTTTCGCTTGGTTCGGCGGCCGAGAATTGTGAAGCTGCGGTCGATTACTTGCGGCAGACACGGAATTCAAGCGTGGGCTCAGTCCATGTGAACGTGATTCGCCCTTTCCCCGAGGCCGCTCTTGTTGCGGCGCTCAAGGGCAAGAAGAACGTCATCATTCTCGAGCGGACCGACGAAGCTCTTTCCGGCGACAATCCGCTTGGCCGCGACATCCGCACCGCGTTTTCAAAGGCATTGCAGGGAACAGAAGGTTTGCCGTCGATCACGCTGGCCGAGGTTCCGCGCTTCATCGGCGGCAGCTACGGCCTGGGCTCGCGCGACTTCCGCCCCGAGCACATTATTGGTGCCTTCGAGTTTGCTACCGCGGGCCGCGCGCGCAAAGATGGCAAGACTGCCGCGGACGGCATCAATTTTATCGTCCTCGGCATCGACCATCCCTACAGCGTCATTGGCGATGAGACACCTTCATTGCTGCCCACCGGCGCGGTTGCCGTGCGCTTCCATTCCATCGGCGGCTGGGGCGCCATCACTACCGGCAAGAATCTCGGCGCAATTCTCGGCGACTTGAACGACCTGCTCTTTGAGCGCGACGGATTGAAGGACGACCTGGGCAATCCCAAGGAAGTTATTCACGTTAGCGCGAATCCCAAATACGGTTCGGAGAAGAAGGGCGCGCCCACGAGTTACTTTATGGTTGCGGCCAAAGATCGCATTCGCGTCAACTGCGATCTGCGCCATGTGACTGTTGTTCTCTGTTGCGATCCGAAGGCGTTCACCCACACCAATCCGCTGGACGGGATGCAGCAGGGCGGCAGCCTGGTTTGGGAGTCGGATGTCGATGGCGAGCGTGCATGGCAGAACCTGCCCATCTGGGCGCGCCAGCAGATCATCCAGAAAAAGATTCGCGTGTTCACGCTTCCCGGTTTTGAAATCGCGCGCAACGCCACCGACCGCGCCGATCTGCAATTGCGCATGCAGGGCAACGCGTTTCTCGGAGCATTTTTCGCGGTCAGCCCCATGTTGCAGGAGTTCGGCATCACGCAGGAGCAGTTCCGTGAAGTCGTGCACAAGCAATACGTGAAGAAGTTCGGCAAGCTTGGCGACGCGGTAGTGCAGTCGAACATGGAAGTCATGATTCAGGGCTTCGAGCGCGTGAAAGAGATCGCCATCGGCGAAGTCACCGCGGTTGACCACTCCAGTTTGCGCGGACAGGCGTTGCTGCCGATTCTCGAAACAGTCCCGGCCTTTGCTGAAGTGAGTTGCAGCACCGGGCGCCGCTCGACGCCGCCGCCTCCGGGGCAGGCCGCGCGTACACCCATTTCATCCGTCAATGTATTCGATGCGGAGTTCCGCTCACACTTTGGCTACGACCAGCCGGCAACGCCGCTATCGGCGATGGGCATTATCGCAGCTGCCACAGGCGACACCGCGTCAAAATATGTCGCACGGCGCGAAACGCCGCTCTACATTGCGGAGAATTGCACGCAGTGCATGGAGTGCATTTCGGTATGCCCGGATACGGCGCTGCCCAACTGCTCGCAGGATCTCGGCACGATTCTCGGCACGGCCGTCACGCGCTATGTCGCCGATCCCGCCGAGCGCAGAAAGATGCTCGACAAGCTGCCCGAGATTGAAAAGCTCGCTCGCCAGCGCATGTTGGCCGAGATGAAGACCGGCACTCCGCTGCCGACGATCATTCGCGAAGTTACGGAGTCTGTCGACGGGTTCTCGCCCGCGGCCAAGACGCAGTTTTATTCGATCATTGATAAGGTGCCGATGGCTTATCAGAAAACCAACGCCATCTTCTCGTCTCCCGAACGTAAGGCTCCCGGCTCTGGCGGCATCTTCTCAATCTTTGTGAGCGACCTGTGCAAGGGCTGCGCGGCCTGCGTTACGGCCTGCGGCGACCACATGGCGCTGAAGATGGTGCAGGAGACCGAAGAAGTGAACGCCGAGCACGAAACCGGCACGGCATTCCTCGACCTGCTGCCCGATACCGCGCAGAAGTATTTGGGCCTGTATAACGGCGCGAATCCGGCTGACTCAAAGACTGCCACACTGCGCAACATGCTGATGGTTCGGACAAACTACGACGCGCTGGTTTCCGGCGACGGCGCATGCGCCGGCTGCGGAGAGAAAAGCGTGCTGCGCTCGATTGCAGCGGTCACTGAGGCGTACATGCGCCCGGTCTACCACGCCAAGAGCGACCGTTTTATTGCGAAGGCCGGCGAGTTGGAGAAAACCGGCGCGGCAAAGCTTGCCGCCATCAAGGCGAATTGCCCCGAGGATTACGATCGGCTGCGCCAAGCCATTGCACACCTGGTGATGGGCCTGGGCGGCGAAGATACTGCGGACACAAAGACGCGCATCGCAGCTTACGAGGCCGAGCATGGAGAGATCACCGACGCGCATCTCGTCGAGGCCATCGCCGCGGTGCTGCTGACCGAGGCATTCAACCACAAGAACCTGCAGCCCATCGACGGACGCCTCGCAAATGGCATGAGCGTGATGGCCATGGCCGCGCACACGGGATGCAACACCGTCTACGGTTCCACCGCGCCCAACAATCCGCATCCATATCCGTGGATGAACTCTCTCTTCCAGGACGGTGTTACCGTGGGCTGGCTGATGGGCGAAAGCTTCATCGTGGATCACTCGCGCCGCTCCGTTCTGCCAGAGCGTCTCGCAGACATTCTGCTCACGCGCGAATCGGATTTCTTGAGTGGGGAAGAGTACTACCACTTCACACACTTTACTGACGCGCTGATGACCGACCAGGAGATCGTCGAACTGCCCAAGGTTTGGGTGGTCGGCGGCGACGGCGGCATCGGTGACATCGGCTACCAGAACACCTCGAAAGTGATGCTGCAAAACCGGCCGAACGTCAAGGTGCTGATGCTCGACACGCAGGTCTACTCGAATACTGGCGGACAGAACTCGGATTCGACGCCAATGCTCGGTGGCAACGACATGAACGTCTTCGGCTCTGCAACGCAGGGCAAGAACACGGAGAAGAAGACCGTCGCTGAGACGTTCCTCGCGGGCCACGGCTCGCCGTTCGTCGCGCAGGTGTCGATGGCCAACGCGCCCAAGCTTTATCGCGCGATTCTCGATGGCCTCGAGTATCGCGGCACTATGTTCCTGCAATGCTTCACCACCTGCCAGCCGGAACACGGCGTGGCTGATGACATGGCGCTCTTCCAGGCACAGCGCGTGCGCGACTCTCGCGGCGCGCCGGAGTTCGTCTTCAACCCGCGTATGGGCGAGACGTATCAAGAGGCACTGGATATCAAGGGCAATCCGTCGATCGACCTCGACTGGTATGAGACCAAGTCCAAGGTTACCAGCGAGCCGTATCGCTACACCGTTGCGCACTGGTGCGTCACTGAGGCGCGCTTCAGAAATCACCTCAAGAAAATCAAGCCGGATCAACTCGAGGGAAAGATTCCGCTGGACAATATGCTGGTGCGCATCACGCAGCAGGACGTGGTCTACCGCTATTACCTGTTGCCGGAGCACCGCAGCTTCATTCCCGATTTCGGCGTGTATATTTCGTTCGATCAAGATGGCAAGACGGTCTATTACGCGCTTAGCCGCCAACTGGTTATGTTCTGCGTGGAGCGCCGCAAGGCCTGGCGCATGCTACAGTCGAAGGCCGGCGTCGTCAACCGCGAGTATCAGGCGCAGAAGGCGATCCTTACCGACCTCGATGCGGACAAAATCTCAAAGGATGAATTCTTCGCCCGCGCGCACGAGATCATGGCCGAGCGTCTCGGAAAACCGGTGCTTGCGAAGGCGTAGGAACCAGACCAACCCGCATCAATGAAGACGCGGACCTTCGGGTCCGCGTTCCTTTTGTGCGCATGCAACCGATTAAGGCACGTACAGATCCACATACTCGTTTACAGGCGTTGCTTCCAGCCGAGAGGCGTCGAGCGACACGTCGAGAATGCGTTGCTGCTGCGCTTCGGTGAATCGGCGGCGAAGATTGGTCTTGAATTTCTCAATGAGCAGAGGCATTCCTTCTTTGCGGCGGCGGCGATGGCCGATGGGATACTCGACCGTTTCTTCGAGTATTGTGCCGTCGTTGAGCTCTACGCGGAGCGAATTGGCAATTGAGCGCTTCTCTGGATCGTGATAGTCGGCGGTGAAGCGCGGCTCCTCGACGCAATCGATCTTCGCGCGGAGCGAGTCGATGTGCGGGTCGGCGGCGACGTAGTCTTCGTAGTCGGCTGCCTTCAATCGGCCAAAGAGCAGAGGAATGGCCACCATATACTGCACGCAATGGTCGCGATCGGCGGGATTCGAGAGCGGGCCCTTCTTGTCGATGATGCGCAGGCAAGCCTGGTGCGTGCGGATTTTTATTTTCTGAATATCCGCGGCGGATTTGCCTGTCGCATTGAGCCGCGCGCGGAGTTTCATTGCGGCTTCGACGGCGGTCTGCGCGTGGAACTCCGCCGGGTAACTGATTTTGAATAGCACGTTTTCCATCACGTAAGTCCCGTAAGCGCGTTGGAATTTGAACTCCTGGCCGCGGAATGAAACATCGTAGAAGCCCCATGTTTTGGCAGTGAGCGCGGAGGGATAGCCCATCTCGCCGGCGCGGGCCATCAGCGCCAAACGGACAGCGCGGCTGGTCGCATCGCCCGCCGCCCAGCTTTTGCGCGAGCCGGTGTTGGGCGCGTGACGATAAGTGCGCAGGCTCTGCCCATCGACCCAGGCAAGCGACAGCGCACTGATTGTCTGCTCGCGGGTGAGGCCGAGGAGTTGGCAGATGACTGCGGTAGACGCGACTTTCACGAGCACTACGTGATCGAGACCGACTTTGTTGAATGAGTTTTCAAGCGCGAAGCAGCCTTGAATCTCGTGGGCCTTGATCATCGCCGTTAGAACATTTCGCATGGTGAGCGGCGGTCGGCGCGAGGCAATTGCTTCGCGCGAAAGCCAGTCAGCCGTTGCGAGGATTCCGCCGAGATTGTCGGAAGGATGGCCCCACTCGGCTGCGAGCCATGTGTCGTTGAAGTCGAGCCAGCGAATGATTGTTCCAATACTGAATGCAGCCTGGACGGGGTCGAGCTGAAATTTCGTTCCAGGAACGCGGGCCCCGTTGGGAACGACTGTGCCCGGTACGATGGGGCCGAGCAGCTTGGTGCATGCCGGATAATCAAGCGCCTCGAGTCCGCAGCCGAGCGTGTCGATCAAGCAATAACGTGCGGTGGTGTAGGCGAGATCGCTGTCGATCTTAAAATCCAACGCATAGTCGGCGATGTCGGTGAGGACTTTGTCCGGTGCGGGGAGGTCATTGCTGATGTGCGAGGCCACGTGATTGTCTTATTTCCTAGCTCCGTGCCCCAATGGGCACAAACTTCAGATTCTCCGGCCCAGTATAGATTGCCGACGGGCGAATGATCTTCCCGACCTGCCGCTGCTCGATCACATGCGCGGCCCAGCCAGCGGTTCGCGCCATCACAAACAGTGGTGTGAACAAGTCCGTCGGAATTCCCATCAGATGGTAGGCGACTGCCGAATACCAATCGAGATTGGGAAACATGCGTTTGGCGTCCTGCATGGTGCTCTCGATCCGCTCGGCGACGGAGAAAAGACGCTGGCCATCGGCGTCCAATGCAAGCGCGCGCGCCTGTTCCTTGATGATCTGGCTACGGGGATCGCTGATCGTATAAACAGGGTGGCCAAATCCGATAACGACCTCGCGATTGGCGGCGCGGCGGCGAATGTCTGCTTCGGCCTCGTCGGCCGTTTTGTAGCGCTGCTGAATTTCAAGCGCAACTTCGTTGGCGCCGCCGTGCTTCGGACCCTTGAGCGCGCCGATAGCGCCGACGATGCAGGAGTAAATGTCGGAGCCAGTCCCGGCGATCACACGCGCGGTAAATGTAGATGCGTTGAATTCATGCTCCGCGTAGAGGACCAGCGAGATCTGCATCGCGCGGACCCTCTCGGCGCCGGCAGGCCAGCCGTGCAGCAGATGGAGAAAATGCGCTGCCACTGGCTCGCTTCCGGCATCCACTTCGACGCGCTTTCCATTTCGCGCGAAGTGATGCCAGTAAAGAAGCATCGACGGCAGCGAGGCCAACAGCGCATCGGCGATGTCGCGCGCGCCGGTTTCATTGTGGTCGTCAGCCTCGGGCCGCAAACATCCCAGCATCGACACGCCCGTTCTCAACACGTCCATGGGATGAGTGTGCGCGGGAATGAGCTCGAGCGCCTCCTTCACGCCGACTGGCAAACTTTGCAGGCCGAGCAACCGCACCTTGTATGCGGCCAACTCCGACACATTGGGCAGTTTGCCGTGGATCAGCAAATAAGCCACTTCAGCAAATTCGCAATGCTCGGCCAGATCGGCAATGTCGTAA
>Ga0182024_10003724_pt1 | contig 35950 bp, 31 predicted proteins | sample P32metaG_FD_120480 | JGI IMG/M metagenome (GOLD analysis project Ga0182024, IMG submission 120480) | Permafrost microbial communities from Stordalen Mire, Sweden - P3-2 metaG (Illumina Assembly) | ecosystem: Environmental > Terrestrial > Soil > Wetlands > Permafrost | place: Sweden: Stordalen...
ATTTTATTGGATCGATCCAAAAGTCTCCCGTCGGCCCCATACTTATAGTTGGTAGCCGCAAGGCGGTAAAGCCTCCGGAAGCTCAGGACCACCGTAATACGACACTTCGTGGCCACGAAGAAACTGTCGAAGAAGCCTCGGTGTCGACTCCTTCTGAATGGAGAGTACACCAAGAGAGCACAAACGCAATTCACGCAAAGTCGCAAAGCTCGCTAAGGAAAGGAGATAAGGCGTCCCAGATTTTCGGTATCGTCTTGTAGGGGGGCCAATCCTTTTGGCTGCCCCGGAGCGCAAGATTGATGAGGCTCTGATAATTGTCCCCGCCGGCTTTGTCTACTTCGTGACGTTCACGGTTGCGAACGCGGAGAGATTTAGTGCGATATTTCCGTTGGAGGCGGCGTCCGCGCTCAGCTCCGAGACCGACGCGTGGATCAGGTTTTTGCCGGTGCTGTTGATGGCCGGGAAGGTGCCGACTGACGCCATCGACCAATTGAGAAAAGTGTCGCCGGTGCTTGTGAAGTTGGAAATGGTTCCTTGCTCGGTCGTCGCGGTACAGGTTTTGTCTCCTTCAACCTGAGACGCGAGAACGATGCCACCGAGTCCGAGGTTCGTGAAGGTGTTGCCGGTGCTCAGCACCTGCACCATGTTCGACTGGCAGTTGGATTGAACATAAACCGCCGCGTAGTCGCCCAAATAAGTATCCGGAATATTCGAGATCTGGTTGTTCGAGATGACGATCGAGGGCATCACCAGTGCGCAGAAAGAGTAAACCGCGATTGCCATCCTCGAGCCGACAATTCTGTTGTTGTCGATGGTCCAGGACGTGTAGTTTTGAATCGTCGGACAGGACGGGGAGGAGAAGCCGCCTTGAAGGAGTTTAATCGCCGAGTTGCCGTGATTCTGGAGGAGGTTGTTCTGGATGAGCACGCCGCGAATGGCGAGGGTATAGATTCCGTGATCGTTATTGCTGTCGCCGGTCAGAGTGGAGTTTTCGACCGTGAGGAAGCGGGCGTTCGCCGCGTTGATTGGCTGGCTGACCGCGTTGGCTTCGGTGCCCACCGAGATGGTGCAATCGTTAACAGCGATCGACGCGAGCAGGTCCGTCTCGCTGGTGCCGTTGATGTCCATTCCGAAATTGAAGCCGGAGGAATTAACGCGGACAAACGTGAACGTGTAGCCGAGCATAGGGGCTGCCGCGAGCGAGGTTCCTCCGAACACCGCGATCATTCCGTAGTTGACAGTTAGCGGAGTCGTGTTGACGGCCATATCCTGCATCGACAGCGAATAGTTGGCGACGATGCCGTGGATCGATTTGTACTGGTGGGTTTGAAAAACGATGCTCGCCGTGGGGCCGTCTCCCGAAAGCGATATTGCGCAGCCCGTGACCAGAGGGGAGCTGATGTTATAAGTGCCGGCCGGGAAATAAAGGTGGGGAATGGCCGGCTCTCTAATCGTTCCGCCTGAGGTGTAAGCTCCATTTCCGGTGCTGGACTCGCCGGCCTTGCTATAGAGAGCGATGGTCGTTGTGGTGAGAACGGTCGCCGACCAGCGCCCGTTGGCATTGGTGTTTCCCTCCACGCCCGCGAGTGTGAGAGTAGAGCCATTCAAGAAGGTATGAGGCGCGGTGGTCGTAATCACGATGGGCGAGACCCCGGCTCCGGTGGTGGTCGCGATGGTGAACCTGTCGCCGCAGGCGGCGTTGAGTCCGCTCTGGATCGCTGCCGTATCGTCCGCGACTCCATTTCCTTTCGCTCCGAAATCTTTGATGGAAATCGCGTCGGTAACCTTCTTCTCACCGCCTTTTGGGCTCTCGCCGCGGAGGGTCAAATTTGTGGCACCGATGATGAGAGACAACAATAGCTTGTTCATTTTGTTCAACTTAAAAAAAGATCTTTGGAGACAGGGATCGGGCGCGGTTGTCGTGCGTGCGGTGTGTATCTAGCTAAGAGGGGCGGTTAGTGGATTGTGCAGTTACGAGGCAGATTCAACAGCCACGAATTCGCTCATCGCCGCTGTCCGTACCGGAAGATGTCGCAACAGACGGCCTGCAGTGCGGGGGAAAAAAATGTTTCTCATAAGTCGTTTCCTTGTCTCTGGAATCATCGTAGGGCTTGTCGCAAGATCAGACAATGGAACGTGCGTACTCGTCCGATGGATCTTTAGTCAGGGAACCACCGCTTTTACACAACCCTACGGGTGGGCTATGCGCTGGTGCATCACAGCGGGCGCTTTGGGCCGAGACGCTGCGCCTGCATCCGGACCCGGTTGCACTTGGGGCATCTCCACTTTCGTTGCTTGTGGTAGATGTGTCCCTTCAATTCCTTCATCTGAACCTGCAAGCTTTGCAGGTCATCGCCTTCAGGATCGCAGTTTCAGTAAGCTTCAATTGAGGTACGTTCTTAGATGGGAGAAACAAGAGTGACTGCAGTTCTGTTGCGAGTACTGGCGTGCATGATTTTCGTTCTTCCTCTGGGATCGGCGGAGAACGAGAACTATTTTCCACCTCCTGATAGAGAGGGCGGTTGGCGGACGTTGCCGGATCCGGCGAAAATTCGGGCGATCGCTGGCATTGATCTGAACCGGCTGGATCAGGCGTTGGAATTCGAAAAGGAAACCAGCCAGCACGGAGGCCTGGTTGTGGTTCGCCACGGTTATCTGGTCTATGAAAAGTATTTCGGCAATGGAAATCGCGAGGCTCATCCCGATATGGCTTCGATCGGCAAGGCGTTCACAAGCGTCGCCTGCGGCATCATGCTGAAGGAGAAGCGCGGCGAGATTCCGGATGGGCTGGACACCAAAGTTTTCACGGAGAAGTATTTGCCGGAAGCATTTCCCCTGAGCGATCCGCTGAAGGCCGATATCAAGCTCGGGCAGCTTCTCACGATGACCTCGGGAATGCATGGCGAGGGCGGGAATCCGGGCATTGTGAACGGGGTCGATCAGAAATTGGAGCCGGTGCCACCGCCTTCCGAACCGCAGGATCAGGACAGCAGCGCACTGCGCATTGTGATGTGGACCAAGCCGGGGGAAGGGTATTCGTATTCGTCCGCATCGGCGCATGTGGCCTCGATCGTTCTCCGCCACCTGACTGGGATGGAGATGCAGCAGTACATCGGCGAAAAGCTGGCTGGACCTTTGGGCTTCGGAGCATGGGGATATGCATTGCATCGCAACGGAACGACGTTACCTCATACGCCGGGAGGCGGCAGCATCGCACTCCGGGCAACCGACGCTGTGCGATTGCCGTATTTATTGCTGCACGGAGGCAGGTGGGGTAACAAACAAATCGTACCAGCCGAGTATGTGGCTCTGTGCGGCAAGCCGTCGCCTTACAATCCGCATTCGCCGATGAGCCTGATGTTCGAGACAAATGCTGACGGCCACGTATTCGGCGCGCCTCGGGACGCCTATTTCAAGTCTGGAGCGGGCGGGTCGGGCATTTATATTGTTCCTTCGCTCGATCTGGTTTTATATAAGATGGCTGGCAACGATGCTCAGTTCAACCCAGATTTGACGGGCCTTCCGCTCACTTACGAGCTGAATCATTCGCGCGACAACTGGAAGCCGCTGCCTCACGATCAGTTCCATGATGGGCCGGTGGGCGGCGACGACGGAGTTCGCAGATTGCTCGAGATGGTTATTGCCTCGGTGATAAACTAAGATTCAATGCGGTTGATCTATGTTGCGGTCGTGCTCTTTCCCTTGGCGTCGATGCTCGCCACGGCGCAGGAGACGGTCGAGGAGCCGTTCGCGAAAAGAGCCGCGCGCCTTTGGTCGCTGCAGCCGGTAACCAGGCCTGCGATTCCCGTGGGCGTTACAACCTCGAAGAATCCGATCGACGCTTTTATTGCCGCGGATTATAAAGCGAAGGGCCTGGTTCCTGCCGGGAAAGCGGATAAGCTAACGCTTCTGCGGCGTGTCTATTTCGATTTGATCGGGCTTCCGCCCACGATTGCCGAGGAGGATGCTTTCCTCTCGGACCAATCTTCGGACGCTTACGAAAAAGTGGTGGATCGGCTTCTCGCGGACGAGCAGCACGGCGTGCGCTGGTCCCGCCACTGGCTGGACGTACTGCGGTATGCGGATCTGGACGGCCTGGACGGGTCGGTGATGCCGGCGTCCAATGGGATCTACCTATGGCGGGACTGGGTCATCCAGGCGTTGAACCACGACATGCCGTACGACCAGTTCGTGCGTGCGCAGATTCTCGGGAATCGGTATGAGCCGAAAACGGTCACCAACGATTTCGGGCACCGGTCGAAAGTGGAAGGCAGCGTGGAGGACACCTTCGCGCTCGGTTTTCTGGCACGATCCGCGGTTACGCGCGACGACAAAGATTCCGACGTCGCGATCGCCGCGGTGGAAACCATTTCGACGGCATTTATGGGGATGACTGTCGGTTGCGCGAAGTGCCACGACCACAAATTCGACCCGATCACGCAAAAAGATTTCTACGCGATGAAGGCCGTCTTCGACCCATTGGTGCTGAAAAACGTGATGATGGCGACGCCCCGGGAAATTTTTGAGAATGGGGAAAAGCTCGACGAGTTCAAGAAGAAGAACGCGCCGATTCAAGAGGCCATCGACGCTCTGGTCGGCCCGTATCGCACGAAGTTGTTCGACGAACGCGTAGCTTTGCTCACGCCGGATGTACAGGCAATTGTGCGGAAACCCGAGAAGCAGCGCACCGCCGCGGAGCAGAAAATTTTCGACGATTACTATCCGGTGCTGCGCGTCGACCCTTCCAAGTTCAAGCAGATCATGCCGGCCGACGAGGTCGCGAAGTACGATACCTTAGTCAAGCAACAGCAGGCGCTGGGAACCGTCGCGGCTCTGCCTTCTTATTGGACGGTCGAGGAAGACAAGGCCCGCTTGAACGCGAAGAGCTATATCCTCACGACCGGAGATCCGAAGCGGCCGGAGATGGACAAACCCGTCGAGCCGGGCTTTCCGTTCCAGCCGAAAGACGCGGATTTCTCGGACGGACGGCGCGAGGGATTTGTGGAGTGGCTGACTGCTCCGAAGAATCCTTTGTTCGCGCGCGTCGCGGTGAATCGGATCTGGGCATGGCATTTCGGTGAAGGATTAGAGCGCGTCACCAGCGATTTCGGACTGCTTGGCGGCAAACCGTCCAATCCGAAACTGCTCGACTATCTTGCCGCGGAATTCGTCGCGCATCATTACGACATGAAGTGGCTGCACCGGCTGATCGTCACATCCGATACTTATCAACTCTCGTCCAAAGCGGAGCAGCTCACAAAGAACCGGGATATCGATCCGCGCGACACGTATCTGTGGCATTTCCGCCTGCAGCGCCTCGAAGCCGAGCCGATCTGGGATGCGATTCACTATGCAGCCGACGATCTGAATCTTGCAGTCGGCGGCAAATCGTTTCAACTGACAGTCCCCGATAAGAAGCAGAAAATCTTCCTGCCGAAGGAGGAGGTCACCGACGCCCGCACGGATCGCCGCGGCATCTATCTTGCGCGCGGATACATTCCCAGTACAGACGTAATGAATAATTTTCTGACCGCCTTCGATGTCGATGACGGACGGACGCCGTGCCCCATCCGCACGCAAACCGTAACGGCTCCGCAGGCGTTGTTCACCATGAACAACGATCTGGTGGAGAAAGAGTCGGAAAAGCTGGCAGCCGTGGTGCTGAAAGAAGCTTCCGGAGATTTGCACACCGCCGTAGCCGCCGCCTATCAGCGAACCTTGGGGCGGAAACCATCCGGCGCGGAGCTCGATTATGCGCTCACCTATATCGAGAAGGATCCTGCGCGCATGAAAGAGCTGGCGTGGCTGCTGTTCAATCTCGACGAGTTTATTTATGTCAGGTGAGCTTCGCAAAATATATCCTTGCGGCAAAATTGCCCGTCGGCGATTCTTGTTTCAATCGGCGGCGGGATTCATGGGATCGGCGCTGAGCACTCTGTGGGCGGATGACGGCAAGTTGATGCAGGATGCGCGGCTGCCGGGTCCGGCGCCCGCGAAGTCCGTCATCTTCCTGTTCATGTGCGGCGGCGTGAGCCACATCGATACGTTCGATCCTAAAGACAACAAGCATGCCGGAAAGATCATGGACGCGATCGGTTTCGGCGATAACAACGCGCCAATGAAACGCCCGGTCATTCCGATTTTGCGGACGTTCAAGCAGTATGGTCAATCGGGCATTCCCGTTTCCGACTGGTTTCCAAACGTCGGCGAAACCATTGACGATATTGCCGTGGTCCGCTCGATGTATTGTCATCAGACGAATCATTTTCCAGCCGTGCTCGAAGGAGCGACGGGCAAACCGCTTCGCCAGTTTGAACATCCCTGCCTGGGAAGCTGGGTTTCCTATGCGCTCGGAACGGCGAACAAGGATCTGCCGACCTTCGTCAACGTAGGGCGGCCTTCCTCTCCTGTGCAGTTGTCGGGAGGCTATCTGGGCGCGAGCTATTCCGCTACTCCGTTCCAGCCGGGCGACGTGCCGATTCCCAATCTGCTGCCGCCTAAAACCTCGACCGGCAGACAACGCGATCGCGAGATGCAGGCGTTGTTTGAGCTGGACAAACAGTTTCGCGCGGACTATCAGATTGAAAGCGAAATCGCGGGACGGACCAGAGCGTTCGAGCTCGCGGGCAGCATGATGCTGAAGGCGCCGGCAATCGTCGACTTCTCAACAGAGCCCGATCATGTGAAAGATCTTTACGGGATCGGCACGAAGGAGACCGATGATTTCGGACGCCAATTGCTGCTGGCGCGCCGCCTGGCGGAAAACGGGGTTCGCTTCATCCAGATCTGTCATGCGGGTGGGGGGAACGGTGCGTGGGACGCTCACGACGACATGAAGTCCCACGCACCGCTTTGCCGGGCCGTCGATAAGCCGATCTCCGGACTGATCCGCGATCTGAAACAGCGCGGGATGCTCGATAGCACGCTGGTCGTGTTCACGAGCGAGTTCGGGCGCACTCCGTGGTCGCAAAACACGACGGGCCGGGACCACAATGCGATGGGATTCACGTCTCTCCTCGCCGGCGGCGGAGTGAAGGGCGGAGTGATCGAAGGCGCGACCGATGAGGTGGGTTATCGCGCGATTGAGAAGCCGCATTACATCAGTGACCTGCAATCCACGATTTTGCGGCAGACCGGTCTTAACTATAAGAAGATGGATTTCGTCCTGAATGGCCGGCCGTTTCACTTGGTGGAAGAGGGGCTTGGACCGATCGAAGCGGTTCTTCGCTAGCGGCGGATCATGACACAACCGCTCCCTTTGGTCACGGCTCAATTTTCTGAGCTGCGACCAGAGGAAGCGGTACCAACATTTCGACTGCGCCACGCCGCGCCGAATCCCCGCCCTCACGGGACGGGTTATATCCCCTGACGTCAGTCAGGGGATTCGACCGCTTGGAGCCGCGGCCTGCGGAAGACTAATCAGATTAATCTATTGCTTCGCGACCAGTCCGATCGCTTTGACGATCAAAGCGAGTTCCCTTTTGTCCTTCTCCGTCGGCGGCAATGCCTTATCGGTGGAAAATTCCACGGTCACGACATCCGATCCCAGCGCGGACGCCGGAACATCGTGCGAGTATACAAAATCACCGGCCTGCGAAAATGTTTCGGGCGCCACGGGAGTGCCGTTCACGGTCGCGCTCACGGTCACCGGACCCAGTTTACTCACCACCGCCTCATGCAGCGTGAAGTTTAATTCAAGCATCGCGCCGTTCTGGCCCGCTCCCGGCGGAGGCCTCAGCACGACAGAAAATTTCGATGTGCTCCAGCGCCAGGCATCCGCCTCGACATTCGAAAATCCGCGCACGATTTGCGCCGAATCGGCCGGATCCGCCACGTTGATGACGCTCGCGAGCCCATCCTCCCTCGTCCTCCCTTTCTTCTTCCGACGACACCCGCTTGGCGCGAGCGCCACGAACGTCAGCAGCGCGAGCGCTGCCATTAATCTCCGCACTTTTCCACCTCGACCAGGCAACTGTAAAATGCCGGACCACCGCCGATGTCGGTCAGACGCTCCGAAGTCAGCGCGTTCGCGTTGCGTCCGTCCTGCGATCGCTTTGCCCACCGTACTGCCGGCGCGCGAACGACTCCGCTACTCACGACGCCGTCGACATCCGCCTTCAATATGAGGCTGCCGCGGTCGTTGAACGCGCGCACCAAGTCGCCGCTGCGAATGCCGCGCCGCTCCGCATCGTCGGAGGCAATGTGCAACACCGACGTCTGTTGGTCGACCGAATCCCGATTGCCGAAGGTCGAGTTCATGCTGTCATCGTTCTTCGACGACACCAGTTCCAGAGGATACTTCCGCCGCAGCGACGCATCTCCGAAACGAGATTCGACCGGCGGCGCATAATCCAGCGCTTCCGCGCCAAACTCGCACTTGCCGGACGGCGTTCCGAAATTTCCCTCGGCAAACGGAAGATACGGCGTGCCCTCCGCCGAAACACTCAACCGCACGGAATGTTCGCGGTCCAGGCGCTCCAACGTGATGCCCTCAAGAAACGGATGGCCCGAGCTCAAGAGTGCTCGGATCATGTTGTCTTCAGAATCCTTAAAGCATTCCTCTTGAAATCCCATCCGCAGAGCCAACTCGCGAAATACTTCGACATTCGATCGACACTCGCCCGGCGCAGCCACCGCGGGCCTCGCCAGCTGCAAATGATAATGACCGTACGCGAGATACAAATCGGTGTGCTCAAGAAACGTCGTCGCCGGCAGCACGATATCCGCGTAATCGGCCGTGTCTGTTTGAAACTGCTCCAGCACCACGGTGAACAGATCTTCGCGACGAAATCCTTTCAGCACTTGGTTCTGATCGGGCGCGATCGCCGCGGGATTGGAATTATAGACTATGATCGCTTTCACCGGCGGATCATCCAGCGCCGTCAGCGCCGACCCTAGTTGGCTCATATTCACAAGCCGTGCGGCAGGCCCCAATTCCGGCATCTCCAAAGCCTTGCGATTAAACTGAAACGCGTGCGAAGTCGAGAACTGAAGCCCACCGCCGAGCTCTTTCCATGACCCAATCAGCGCCGGTAACGCCGCAATTGCGCGCACCGCGTTTCCGCCGCGCTCACTCCTTTGCACGCCCAGATTTGCTCGAATCACCGCCGGTCGCACCGTCGCATATTCGCGAGCCAGTTGAATAATATCTTCCTTCGCGATCCCAGTCAGCGCTGTGACATGCTCCGGATCGTAGGCTCGCGCCCGTTCGGCCAGCGCGTCAAATCCATTGGTGTATTTTTCAATGTAGTCGGCGTCGTGCAATTTTTCACCGATGATGACATGCATCAGCCCAAGTGCCAGCGCCAGATCGCTCCCCGGATTCACGCGCAAATGCCGATCCGCCAATGCCGCTGTGCGCGTCCGCACGGGATCGATCACGATCAGCTTCGCACCCTGGCGCCTGGCCTCCACGATGAAAGGCCACAGGTGAACGTTGGTGCCGTGAATATTCGCGCCCCAGGTGATGATCAACTTAGCGTTCGGAAACTGCTCGGGCTCGGTGCTATAGCGATTCCCGAGCGTCGCCGTCAGTCCCGCTCCGGCTGCCGCTGAGCAGATGGTTCGGTCCAGTCGGGACGCTCCCAGCCGATGGAAGAATCGCCGGTCCATTCCGCTGAAGTTCAGCAACCCCATCGTTCCTGCATAACTGTAAGGCAGAATCGATTCGGGACCAAACTCGTTGGCGATCGCGCCCAGCTTCTTCGCGATTGTGTCGAATGCTTCGTCCCAGGTAATGCGCGCAAACCGGCCGACGCCCTTTTTTGCAATGCGCTTCTGCGGATAGAGCAGCCTGTGCGGCGAATATTCGCGATCAAGATACTTCGCGACCTTGCCGCACAAAAATCCTCGTGTTACCGGATGATCGGGATTGCCGCGCAACTTGCTCGCGGTGCCGTTTTCGACGTTCACCAGCAGCGAACAAGCGTCCGGACAATCGAGCGCGCAAACTGAATGACGTACCTGCATGAATCAAGAATAACAAGCCTGCTATTTTGAATTGAGCATGCAGACCAGACAACTCGGCAACAGCGATTTGAAGATTACTCCGCTCGGCATCGGGGCCTGGGCGATGGGCGGTGCGGGATGGGCTTTTTCCTGGGGACCGCAAGACGATAACGACTCCATCGCCGCGACCCGCGCGGGTCTCGAGGCGGGGCTGAACTGGATCGACACGGCGGCCGTCTATGGGCTCGGCCACTCCGAGGAAGTCGTCGGACGCGCCATCGCAGGCGTCTCTCCAAAGCCCTACGTGTTCACGAAATGTGAGCGCACCTGGGATTCGACCGGCCAGATCGTCAAGAGCCTTAAGAAAGATTCGATTCAACGCGAATGCGAGGCGAGCCTAAAACGTCTCAATCTCGACACCATCGATCTTTATCAAATCCATTGGCCGGAGCCCGATGAAGATCTGGAGGAAGGCTGGGAAGCGCTGGTTCGCCTTAAAGAAGCGGGCAAGGTCCGCAACATCGGCGTATCGAATTGCAACGCATCGCAGCTCGCGCAAATTTCGAAGCTCGCCGTGCCCACGTCGCTGCAGCCTCCCTACTCGATCGTATCGCCCGAGATCGAAGAATCGATTTTGCCGTACTGCGGCGAACACAATATCGGTGCGATCGTCTATTCGCCGATGCGCAACGGCCTCCTCAGCGGCACCATGACGAAGGAGCGGGTTGCTACGCTTCCGGAAGAAGATGTCCGCCGCCGCATGCCTCCGTTTCAGGAGCCGAATCTGAGCCGCAATCTTGCGCTCGTCGAAAAGCTTCGCGAGATCGGCAAGCGCCACGGCCGCACCCCCGGCGAAGTCGCGATCGCCTGGACGCTGCGGCGTCCCGAAGTAACCGCCGCCATCGTCGGACTACGCAACGCCGGGCAACTTTCCGGCGTTATCGGCGCAGCGGAGTTTCGCCTGAGTGAAGCGGAGATGGGCGAAATAAGGCCACAGAACACTGGCTCGGAGTAATCGGGGTTGCATCGAGCAATTATATCGTAGTACGATGTAAATGTGGCCGCCAATCTCTCTCGCACCGATTACGAAGAGCTGGCCGAGCTCCGCTACCAGATCCGCCGTTTCCTGCACTTCAGTGAAAGTATCGCGATCGAAGAGGGCATTGAGCCTCGGCAGCATCAGGCTCTATTGACCATCAAAGCAATGCCGGCGAACGAGCCCTGTACGATCGGAGCGCTCGCCGAGCGGTTGTTCCTGCAACACCAAAGTACGGTTGGCTTAGTCGATCGCCTCACCGTGCGCAACCTGGTGAGCCGCGCACATGGCCATGAGGATGCACGGCAGGTAATCGTCAGCCTCACAAGGCACGGCGAGGATATTCTGAAGCGGCTTTCCTTGACCCACCGTAGGGAGCTGAGGGAAACGGCACCCGCGTTGTGCCGCGCGCTTCAGGCAATCATTCGAAAAACAAAATGAACACCGAAAAGATTAATCAACCTCTGCATGAGGCTCACGACACCGGCGAGCTCGGCGACTTCTCCACCTCCATTCGCGTCATTCCTATCTCCCTTCTTGCGATTATCATCGGCGTGTTCAGCACGTTTGTCGCGCTGGCGCTGTTGCGATTGATCGGCCTGTTCACGAATTTGTTTTATTTCCAGCGATGGAGCACCACCCTCGTATCGCCATCTTCCAATCACCTCGGCATCTACGCTGTGCTGGTTCCCATTGCCGGCGGCTTGATCATTGGTCTCATGGCGCGTTACGGGTCCGAACGGATCCGCGGTCACGGCATTCCGGAGGCGATTGAGTCGATTCTCCTGAACGGAAGTCGGGTGCAGCCGCGGCTCGCGATCCTCAAGCCTCTTTCCTCGGCTATCTCCATCGGCTCCGGCGGCCCGTTCGGCGCGGAAGGACCAATCATCATGACCGGTGGAGCATTCGGTTCTCTGATCGCGCAATTCTTCCACTTGAGCGGTTCGGAACGAAAGACCTTGCTCGTCGCAGGCGCAGCCGCCGGAATGTCGGCCACGTTCGCAGCCCCTCTATCGGCCGTCCTCCTCGCAGTCGAGCTGCTGCTGTTCGAATGGAAGCCGCGGAGCATCATTCCCGTCGCGCTTGCCAGTGTTGTCGCGGGCGCGGCGCGGCGGTACGTTCTCGGCATGGGACCGCTGTTCCCGATTCCATCTCATGATGCCTTCATTGGGCCGATGGGGCTTGCCGGATGTGCGCTCGCAGGGTTGCTGGCTGGTTTGTTTTCGGCGCTTCTCACCAAAGCCGTCTATGCATCCGAGGATGCATTTCAACGATTGCCGATCCATTGGATGTGGTGGCCCCCCATCGGAGGCATGATCGTGGGCTTGGGCGGATTGCTGTTTCCGCAGGCGCTCGGTGTGGGCTACGATACCATCGGGTCGTTACTCCAGGGGGACCTGACGCGAGCCACTCTCGCCGGCATTCTCATCGTCAAGCTGGTGACCTGGGCGGTTGCCCTTGGGTCGGGAACGTCGGGCGGAGTACTCGCGCCGCTGCTGATGTTGGGAGGCGCCTTAGGCGGTGTGGAAGCTATGTTTCTCCCAGCCCAGGGAATCGGTTTCTGGCCACTGGTCAGTATGGGAGCCATCCTCGGCGGCACCATGCGTTCTCCATTTACAGGAATCGTTTTTGCCATTGAATTGACCCACGATTTTAACGCGCTACTGCCCCTGATGATCGCGAATATCTTCGCCTACGGCGTGACGGTTTTGCTTTTGAAACGATCTATTCTGACCGAGAAACTTAGCCGCCGCGGTTTTCACCTGAGCCGCGAATATGCGGTCGATCCGCTCGAAATTCTTTTCGCGCGCGAAGTGATGCGGACCAATGTCATGGCCCTTCGCTCCAGCGAAACGGTCAAGGAATTCGCGTGCTGGTTCCGGGCGAATCATTCTCCGCGCGGGCAGCATTTATATCCGGTTCTCGATTCGGAACAGAGACTCACCGGTGTGATCACGCGGAAAGATCTGGAGAAAGTTCTGGAGCGGCCCCATCACACCGACGCGACCATCGGTAGCGTGGCACAAGGGGCACCGACCGTCGCCTACGCGAATGAACCGCTGCGTTCCATCGTTTATCGTATGGCGGAGAAAAAATTCACCCGAATGCCCGTGCTGGACCCCGAGGACGATCACAAACTTGTCGGCATGATTTCCTTGGAGGATATGCTGAGCGGGCGCGCGCGGACTCTCACCGAGGAACGGAATCGCGAACGGGTGCTCCGGCTCCGGCTGCCAGGGAATTAAATGTCAGCGGAATGCAAGCCCGCCGCGAGACACCGAAAAATCTGGCGAGCACGGACCCTCCGATTTGTTTCGAGGATGACTCTCACGAAAGGCTTGTAATTCACCTTTTCTTCGCCTACAATAAAACCTATGGCACTTACTAAACGCCAAAAAGAGTTTCTCGACTTCCTCGCCGGATTCCTGGAGAAACGCGGCTACAGCCCGAGCTATGAGGAAATCGCAGAGGGGCTGAATCTCGCGTCGCTCGCAACCGTTCACAAGCACATCATGGCGCTCGAAACGAAGCACTATGTGACGCGCGGATTTAATCAGAGCCGCTCTCTCGAAATCGCGTCGAAATATTACGACGAACAGAGACAGCACCGGCAGCAGCCGGCATCGTTCGAGATCCCTTTGCTCGGCCGCATTGCCGCGGGAGCGCCGGTCGAAGCCATTGCCGGCCGCGACACATTGAATTTTTCCGATTTCACCGGCGATCCCGGAACTTACGCGTTACAGGTTCGCGGCGAATCGATGATTGAGGACCACATCTGCGACGGAGACTATGTGCTGGTCGAACAAGCCGCGGAAGCACGTGATGGCGATATCGTCGTTGCACTGGTGGACGGGATGGAAACGACACTCAAGCGGTTCTATCTCGAAGCCGGAGACCGGGTGCGCTTGCAGCCCGCCAATGCGTCCATGCAGCCGATTTTCGTGCCTCGCGCGTCGGTCCAGATTCAGGGAAAAGTGCTGGCCGTACTGCGGAAATATTGAAGGAGAGGGCGCTTTGCCCCCTCCTTTTTGTTAACTACTTCGAATGGGTGCAATGGTGGCAGCAACCAGCCGCACAGCACGCCGGATCGCCACAGCAATCCGCGGCAAATGCCGCAGTTCCGGCAATCATTGAAAGGGCAAGCGCCCAGCTAAATAACTTAGTCATGATAATTCTCCTTTATAGAAATCTAAATGTGTTTGGGAAACTGCCGAAACACATCTAGATCCGGAGAATTCGATTCAGAACATACAACTCCGGCTGATCTTCTGCGATCTCCGGCAGCAGATCCCGCATAACGGTCGGACTGGGAGGAATAACTCCCATCACAGCCCCGACCGGCATCACTGCGATGACGGCGACACTAACAATTTTTGCCGTATCGAGCGCGTCGTAAGGACACTTTACACTGGTCTTTGTGGGGGGCAACACGGATGCGACGGAGTGGATCCTGCCAGAATGCAACCCAGCGGCATTCCCAGCAGCAGTACGACAAGCGCCACGGAAACCGCGAACTTCATGCGTCTCCATTATACGGGAATTCCAATGCGCCACAACCCAAAAGCGATCGCCTGCTTTAAATAAATCCACTCCTGCCGCCAGCCATGATGCGGCTCGCTCGGCCGCGGCGACCCGTACACGTCGATTCCCTGGAATTGCAGCATTCTTTTCACGCGATAAATATGATAACCATCGCTCACCACGATGCAGGAATGCAGATCCATTCGCCGCATGATTTCCGCCGCGGCCGCCGTGCTGTGCACCGTCGTTTCACCCTCCGATTCGACGATAATCGCCTCCGACGGAATGCCGTGCCGGCTCAGATAGGCTCGGCCCACCTCGCCTTCGGTGAACATGGGATCGCCGCCCTTTCCGCCCGTAGTAATGATGCGCGGAGCCAGTCCCTGCCGATATAGAAATAGCGCGTGATTCAACCGCGCTTCGAGAGTCGGAGATGGTTTGCCCCGATACTCCGCCGCGCCCAGCACCAGAATCACATCCGCCGGACGAGCCTCTTCCACATTCGACTGCCGCCGGATGTCGGTTGCCACCGAGAACAGCTTCACTCCCAACCCAATCACGCTGAGCAAGAGCAATCCCGCAGCCACCCGAATGAGGCCCCCGTTTGTTATAGGGCTAGGTTTCATGAATACGCTAAGCTGACATTGTAATTGTAAGCGACTCCATGGAAGTACTCTTAAGCGACAAGAATCCGCTGTTCAAGCAAGTGCGCCGCGCCGTACAAAAAGGCTCGCTCACCGACGACGGATTCGCTATCGCCGAGGGCTTCCATTTACTCGAAGAAGCGCTGAAGAGCCAGGCCGAAATCGGCACCGTGATCGTCTCCCAATCCGTAAAAGGTGCAATTCAATCTCATGTCAAAGGATTAAAGCTGCGCGTAGTGAGCGTCCGCGACGCCGATTTCCCGTCGCTCGCGTCGACCGAAACGCCGCAGGGCGTGATCTCGCTCGTACGCCCGCCCGCCTGGACCCTCGATCAGCTACTGCGCGGGCGCACGCTGGTCGCCGTTCTCGATGGCATTCAGGACCCGGGCAATGCCGGCGCAATTCTCCGCGCCGCCGAAGCCTTCGGAGCCACCGGCGCGGCGTTTCTGAAAGGCTCGGTGAGCCCCTACAACCCGAAATGCATGCGAGCCTCGGCAGGTTCCGTTTTCCGCCTGCCCATCGCCGCAGCGCTCGACGAATCGCTCCTGCTTGCCGCGCTAGAAAAGAAGCGAAGCGTGTTGTACGCAGCCATGCCGCGCGCCGACCTTCTCGTCTCCGCCGCGAATTTTAAGATCAGTTGCGCGATCGTCATCGGGAGTGAAGGCCGCGGCGTGAGCCAGCAACTCGCCGAACACGCCACCGCGCTCCGCATCCCCACCACAGGCGTCGAATCCTTGAACGCAGCGGTCGCCGCAGGGATCTTATTTTATGAGGCCCGCCGCCAGAGGAACGTGCCATGAGCCTGTTCGATTCCGCGCCGCTAGAGTCGCTTGTTAATCAAGGTGACGAAAAAAATAAACGTCCGCTAGCCGAGCGCATGCGTCCCGATACATGGGAAGGCTTCGTCGGCCAGCAGCACATCCTCGCCCCTGGAAAACCTCTGCGGGTCCAGATCGAGCGCGATCAATTGCAATCGCTCATCTTGTGGGGACCTCCCGGCGTCGGCAAGACTACGCTCGCGCGCCTCATCGCCCGCCTCACACGGGCCGACTTCGTCCCCTTCAGCGCCGTGCTCGCCGGCATCAAGGAAATCAAAGCTGTCATGGTCGATTCAGAGCGCGCCCGCAAACTTGGCCGCCGTACCGTCGTCTTCGTCGACGAAATTCATCGCTTCAACAAAGCGCAGCAGGACGCGTTTCTCCCCTACGTCGAGCGGGGCGACATCATCCTGATCGGCGCGACCACGGAAAATCCATCGTTCGAAGTAAACTCGGCGCTTCTGTCACGAGCTAAGGTCTACGCGCTCCGCGCTCTCTCGATGGACGAGATCGTCACGCTTCTAGAAGCCGCACTGAAGACGCTTGAACTCTCCGCGACCCGCGAATTGCTCGAACAAATCGCAATTTACGCCAACGGCGACGCACGAACCGCGTATAACATCCTGGAACTCGCATCGGCGGTCGCGCGCGAAGGCGTGCTCGAACAGGAAGCCGTGGAATCCGTCATCGAGCGCAAGGTCCTGCTTTACGACAAATCCGGCGAAGAGCACTTCAACCTGATCTCCGCGCTCCATAAGAGCATCCGTTCTTCCGATCCCGACGCCGCGTTGTACTGGCTCGCCCGCATGCTCGAAGCCGGCGAGGATCGTCTCTACATAGCGCGCCGTTTGGTACGAATGGCCGTCGAAGATGTCGGCCTCGCCGATCCCCGGGCGCTCGAACAAGCCATCGCCGCGCAGCAAGCCGCGCACTTCTTAGGTATTCCCGAAGGTGACCTCGCGTTGGGTCAGGTCGCGATCTATCTCGCCGTCGCGCCTAAATCCGACGCATCGTACAAGGCACTGGGTGCGGCAATGAACACCGTCGAAAAATCCCCCGCCGAACCGGTGCCGATGCAGCTCCGCAATGCGCCGACGCGTTTAATGAAACAGTTTGGTTACGGCTCAGGCTATCAACACGCGCACCAATTCGAGGATGCTATCAATACGATGGAGTGCCTTCCGGAATCACTGAAGGGAACGACGTTTTACGAACCGACAGATCGAGGAGTAGAACAAAGAATCGCCCAGAGACTCGCGGAGTTGCGAGCGAAGCGGGGGTCGAACGATGATAAGTAATGACCAGAAAAGAGCTGAATGCTCTGCTTTTAGAGGGCCTCGATTCGGGTGACGCCTCACCCATGGACGATAACTTTTGGAGCGATCTTAAGCAAGAAGCGCTGGCCAGACTAGCAGACCGAAAAAAAGAGCGCGAGAGGAAATGATCTTGCCGGGCACTTCAGGTGTAAGTGCCTCTGAAAGTCCGCGAACTTATCCGACTGCTGGAAACCAACGGATGGCGCCTGGTTCGGACGAAAGGAAGCCATCGAATCTTCCGTCATCCCGATGGCCGCGTTACTGTAGTTGCAGGCCACCTCGGGGAAGAGGTCCGGCGCGGTACTTATGGCGACATTTTAAGGCAAACTGGAATAGAGGAAACGAAGCAATGACTCGCAAATACTCCCTGGTGATTGAAGGGGATTCCGCTGGCTACAGTGCCTACGTGCCGGAACTCCCAACGATCGTCATTACTGGTTCGTCTCTTGAAGAAATAGACTCGCGCGCCTCCGAGGCGATTCGGCTCTACTGGGAGACCATTCATTGCGACCCGTCTCCAACCGCGCTGGTTCGCGAGATCGAAGTCGACTTGCCCGTATAACCTTCTGGCTGTGGCTACTTTCGGCCGCCGCCCGAACTACTTCCTCGCCGTCACCGTAACCTCCATATGCGCCGCACCCGCCAGCGCCGTCACCCCGACCGTTGTCCGCGTCGGCCGAGGCTCGGGAAACGTCTTAATGTATACCGCGTTCATCCGCTGGAACAGCGTCATGTCAGTTAAATAAACCTGCACCGACACCACATCGCCGAAGTCCATCCCGCCCGCCTTCAAAATTCCCCCGATGTTGTCATAGCAAAGCCGTACCTCATCCTCGAAATTTTCTGGTACTTTTCCGGTCTTCAGATCCCCACCGGTTGATCCCGAGACATAGAGCGTATCTCCTACCTGGATGCCCGCGCTGAACGGCCTCCCTGCGGGAAAGTCCTTTGGTGTCACCACTTTTTTCTTCACGCCCGCACCGTACGATAGGCCGAGTGCGGCTAGCACTATTGCGAAAGTCACAAAGATCGGAAGTTGTCTTTTCATTGAAGAATGATAGCGCAGCAAAGAAACTCGTGTGGGCCGTCGCATACCGTGGTACCGTACTCAATTGGGCCTCGTACCCTATTGCAGATACATTCCCCAAAAGGCAGACTCTAAGAGTCGCAGCAAGAATACCGCTCACGACATGTCGAGGGAGACAAGGTGAATTTAAACGAAAACGCACAAGCCGACCGACGCCACTCGGATCGCTTTCCGATTGAGCGTGAAGTGCGGTATCGGGTCTTGAACAAACGTAGCAGTGAAGAAATCGGGGACGGAAAAACCGTCAATATCTCAAGCTCCGGTGTGCTCTTCACCACGGACCACATGTTATTGCCTGGACGCCGCATGGAGCTTGCAATAAGCTGGCCTGCGCAGTTGAACAATAAGACCGCGCTCAAGCTGGTAGCGCGTGGGCGCGTGGTCCGGTTCGAAGGTGGACGCGCCGCCATCGAGATTCAGCAATACGAGTTCCGCACCCAGTCCTCGCGCCCGCCCATTGCGGCGCCCGCAGAGCCACGGCTCGTCAATTAAGGTCTTTGTCAATCCTTGTGCGCGTGCCGGGGCTCAATTGAGCATCGTTCCGGCGCGCGCTCTCCTCCAATTGCTACGCTGGTAGTGAATAGATGGAAACCCTGTACGCAAGATGGATGAAGGATTGGGAAAACCGCCTGTGCTTCCGCGCGACCAATCGCGTAGTCAGACCGTTTGACTGGGGTCTCGAATGGACCGGCGACTGGCCCGCAGCCCAAAAAAATCCCCGCAACGGACATACGCCCGCCGAGTATCTGCGCGTCCTGAATGAAGCCGTCCTCCAGTCGAGCGACGAGTTTTTCGCCTATCGCCCTCCCTCCGATTTCGAGCTCGACGGGAAAATACTTCGTTTCACCAGCCCCATAAATACCCCGTATCCCGAAAACAACATCGTTCACGGCCAGTGGTATCCCGCAGTGCACAAATCCGGAAAAAGGAAAGTCGCAGCGCTCGTTCTGCCGCACTGGAACGCCTCCGCGGGCCAGCATGGAGGGCTTTGCGCCGGAATGGCAAAGCTCGGTATCTCGGCCCTGCGCGTAAGCCTGCCGTATCACGATTACCGCATGCCCGCCGAACTGCAGCGCGCCGATTACGCCGTCTCCGCGAACGTCGCCCGCACCGTCGACGCCACTCGGCAGGCGGTCATCGACGTCCGCAGTTCGATCGATTGGTTAGAAAGCCAGGGCTATGAAAGCATCGGCATCTGCGGCACCAGTTTAGGCTCCTGCTATGCGTTCTTGGCGAGCACGCATGACCCGCGTCTGAAGGTCAACGTGTTCAACCACTGCTCTACCTATTTCGCCGACGTAGTGTGGGAAGGGCTTTCGACGCAGCACATCCGCCAAAGCCTCGAATCCTCGGTCACCATCGAGGAGTTACGCGAGGCATGGAAAGCAATCAGCCCTCCGTATTACATAGACCGCTACGCCACGCTGGGAAAAAAGACCATGTTCATATACGCGAAATACGACACCACGTTCCCCGTACGTTTTTCCGAGCAGGTAATCGAAAAAGCTCGCGAACTAAATTTCGATCACAAAGTAGTCGTTCTGCCGTGCGGCCATTACACGATGGGCGAAACCCCGTTCAAATTCATGGACGGCTATCACATCTGCAATTTTCTAAAGCGAAATCTTTAGTAGGGTAGGTCCCCGACCTGCCCCTGCCAAATATCGACTCGTCCTTCTCACTCCAGACGAGACCCTTTGGTTGAACAAGCAAAATCGCTCGAAGATGGTAGAGAATCGTCTTGCGGGAATTGAGTTGGCGCCAATAACTGGACCCGTGCCTGAGTAGGAGGCCGTGCTGTACGAATCTTGCGGCCCCGAGAAACTTTTTAGGCACACATCAAAACGCCTCGAGCAACTTCGCGTACGTCGTCTCCAAATCCTCCGGCAACACCCGAGTCTCCCCGATCGTCGTCATGAAATTCGCGTCCCCGAGCCATCGTGGCAACACGTGCATGTGAATGTGCCCTGCGATGCCCGCTCCCGCGCTCTCGCCGATGTTTAGACCCATGTTAAACCCCGACGGACTATACACTTTTCTGAGCGCCGCCTCAGCGCGCTGAGCTAAGAGCATCATCTCTTCTAACGCAGAGGGTTCGGACTCCGAAAGCGACGGGACATGTGCGTACGGAGCGATCATCAGATGACCGCTCGTATAGGGATACAGATTCAGCAGGACGAAATTCTTCTCCGCGCGGTGCAGAATATAGTGCGTTTTATCGTCATTTAAGGCGATATTCACGCAGAAAATGCACTCATTAAGCCCCTTTTTGGACACATAACGATACCTCCAGGGGCTCCAAAGACGATCCATGACCGTTTACATAGGTGTTCCGTCGGGAATAATGGCGTCCGGCGTCCGGCCGTCTTCGTTCACCAGGTCTTTTAGCTCTTTGGAGGGCTTAAAGTAGGGAATACGCTTTGCCGGCACTTCCACGCGCGCGCCCGTCTTCGGATTGCGGCCCACGCGCGGCTGCCGCTGGCGGGTGCGGAAGCTGCCAAAGCCCCGGATCTCGATTTTATCGCCGGTGCGCAATGATTTCACCACGCTATCGAAAATCGCCTCCACAATTACCTCCGAATCCTTGCGCGTCATTTCCACAACGCGAGAAACTTCTTCGATCAATTCAGCCTTAGTCATGTTACCGGCCTTCCCCTTTTCCGCGAATATTCATGGCTTCTTCGATGGTCATCGTCGCTGCCGCCGCCTGCCGCTGATAATCCTCCAGGCGCGTGCGCTCCTCGTCTTCGGCTACGGCGCGAAGGCTTAGTCCGATCTTCTTCTCTGATTCATTCATCTTGATAATTTTAAAGTCGTATTCGTCACCGATGGGCAGAGCATTTTCGCCCGCACCCTTGTCGGGCATCGCCGGAATTTCCGATTTGTGGCACAATGCCTCGACTCCAGGCGCCAATTCCACGAACATTCCGAACGCCGCTGTCCGGCATACGCGGCCGCGGACCAGATCGCCGATTTCATGCGACCGGAAGAAGCCCTCCCATGAATCCGGCTGCAACTGCTTCACACCTAAAGAGAGCCTTCGGTTAGGGGCATCGATACTTAAAATGACTGCCTGCATCATTTGCCCCTTCTTCAGCAGCTCCGAAGGATGTTTTACGTGCTTGGTCCAGGACAAGTCGGAAACATGCACTAAGCCATCAACTCCATCCTCAATTTCGAGAAATGCGCCGAAGTCGGTCAGCTTTCGCACACGGCCCTCAACCACCGAACCGATGGAATACCGCTCGCCGACCGTGGTCCAGGGGTCTGCCTCAAGCTGTTTGATGCCAAGCGAGACCCGGCGGTCGCGCACTTTTACTTCCAGCACCACCGCTTCCACCTGATCCCCAGCCTTGACGACCTTGCTCGGATGCTTCATCCGGCGGCTCCAGGTCATTTCCGAGATGTGGATCAAACCCTCGACGCCCGGCTCGATCTCGACAAACGCACCGTAATCGGTGACGCTCATCACGCGGCCGACGATGCGGCTTCCGGCGGGGCAGCGGACGGGCAGGGTTTCCCAAGGATCCGGCGTTAATTGACGGATACCAAGCGAAATGCGCTCTTTTTCACGATCGAACTTAAGAATCTTAACGGTGATCTCGTCACCGACGTGCACCACTTCCGACGGGTGGTTGACCCGGCCGTGAGACATGTCGCTGACGTGCAGCAGGCCGTCGATGCCGCCCAAATCGACGAAAGCTCCGTATTCAGTGAGGTTTTTCACTGTTCCCGTGACCACAGCGCCCTCCGACAGGAGCTCAATTGCAGTGTGCTTGCGCGCCTTCAGTTCCTCTTCAATGGCCAGTTTCCGCGACACCACGACGTTGCCGCGGCGGCGATTAATTTTGAGAACTTTGACCGGAATATCCTGATTGAGAAATTGATCGAGGTCGTGAATAGGTCTTAGATCGACCTGAGACCCCGGCATAAACGCAGGCACGCCCACGTCCACCATCAAGCCGCCTTTAGTGCGCTCCGTAACAAGTCCCGAGACGAGCAACTGTTCGCGCATCGCGCGCTCCAGATTGTCCCAAATGCGCAGCCTGCTTGCTTTTGAGAACGACAGGAGCACGTAGCCTTCGGGCTGCGCACTGGACCGGTCGATCATCACATCGATGGGATCGCCCACCTTAAAAGGAACTATGCCGTCCGGCTGCCGAACTTGTTCAATCGGAACTAAACCTTCGAGTTTATAGCCGAAATCAACGATGATTTCCTGCGGAGTTACTTTTACGACATGGCCTTGCAATAGCTCCCCTTCAGAGGGAGGCGCGAGGTGACTGTAATCCTCGATGAGATGCTCGTAATCCTCCTCGCTAGGGAAGTCTACGTCCATCGCTCGTTCATCCGCGCTGCTGGCCATGGCCCAGAACTCCGACAAACTGTTGATACGTCAGTACTTTCAGAACTATACCGGACCGCGCTGGGCTTGTCAACCTGGGCAGCCAGCTAAGCAACCACATAGATACACGAGTCGGACCCGGTATTTCATTCTACAATTCTACAGTGCCGAGTGTATTGACAGTCTTTTGCTTGGACTGATTTAGTTGGATTGGCGCACCCAGATCAATATCCCCGGCCCTCGCACCAGGAAGGGCGGTTCGGACGGCTGCTGCACCTCGAGCGGAGAAAGACCAGATTGACCTGACCTCGGCGGAGAGGTCATCAAACAGAGGATCGCCAGGCCCGGACAGGGAAGATCGAAAGGATACCGTACTGTTATTTTTTTTCGACGCGGAGCCAAAGCGTTTTTCATATACGGGTTCGCCAAAAGCCAGCGTATGGACATCGATGACGATGAGGAAGCACAGTTCAAGGAAGCTGCAAAGCATGTTCTCGCATTGGCGGAGAGGGAGCTCGCGGAGCTATTGAAGAGAGGCGACTTTGTGGAGGTCGAAAACAGGTGAACAAGAGATATCGAAGCGATGCAATGGCGGCCGTCCATGAAACCATGGAGGCCCTGCACCATGTTGGGGCCATCGGCAAACAGACGATGCGCGGTTTCGATGAGGCCTGCCTCTCGCCAATTCAGCCTTTAAAGCCTAAAGAGATCAAAGCGATCCGCGAAAGGGAACACGTAAGCCAAACCGTTTTCGCCACCTACCTGAACGTCACCAGTAGTCTGGTCAGCAAGTGGGAGCGCGGTGAAAAGCGGCCGTCCGGGGCCTCGCTAAAGCTGCTATCGCTGGTCGAGAAGAATGGACTCTCGGCAGTCGCGTAAATGACGCGAGGGAATACTGCTGTAATTCGAACCGAAGTTCATTTAATCGCTTCCGTAGTACGAGAATCGAACCAATGAATTTTTTCGGGGCGAATCCGGAACCAGGCGGGGGTGCCGAAATCTGCGCGAGCGCCCGCAGGGGCGCGCAGGATCAGATGAGTGTCATCGAGAGCCAGGCGAATGAGCGTCTCGTTGCCCAGGTCCTCGGTGACCCAGACGCGGGCTGGCGTGTAGTCTGGTTGAGCGGTGGCGGAGAAGTCGATGTCTTCGGGCCGGATGCCGAATGTGATCTGGCGTCGCGCGCCTATGAGCGCGAGTTGCTCAGGGTGCAGCGCGACAGATAGACCGGCGCGGCGAAAAGAGCCGGATTCAATGACGCCGGGGAGTAGATTCATCGACGGACTGCCGACGAATCCGGCAACGAATAAGTTGGCGGGGCGGCGATAGACTTCCGATGGCGTGCCGTACTGCTGAAGAAGACCGTCCTTGAGGATCGCGATGCGGCTGCCCAGCGTCATCGCTTCCACTTGATCGTGGGTAACGTAAATCGTGACGACGGAGAGCTCATGCTGCAGGTGCTTCAATTCGGCGCGCATGTCGACGCGGAGACGGGAATCGAGATTCGAGAGAGGCTCGTCCATCAGGAAAGCCTGCGGGTGACGGATGATGGCGCGGGCGAGGGCAACGCGCTGGCGCTCGCCTCCGGAGAGCTGCTTGGGCAGGTTCCCTAACAGGTGGGTGAGGCCGAGGCGCGCGCCGACCCGTTCCACCTCGGCGGAAATTTCCGATGAAGGACGCTTCCGTACACGCAGCGGGTACCCGATGTTCCGGGCGACGGTCATGTGCGGATAGAGCGCGTAGCCTTGAAACACCATGGCCACATCGCGCCGACGGGGCTCGATTCGGGTGATGTCTTTGCCGCCCAGCAGGACAGTGCCCTCGTCGGGCTCTTCGAGTCCCGCGATGATGCGTAACAATGTGGACTTGCCGCAGCCGGAGGGTCCGAGCAGGACTACGAACTCTCCGTCACGGGCTTCGAGGGTGACGCCTCGGAGAGCGTGTTTCACGCCAAATCGTTTCGTGATGTTTTCGACGCGCAGGCTCATGGTCAACCCTTGAGCGCGCCCAGAGAGAGGCCGCGGACGAAATATCGCTGCGCGGCGGCGGCGAAGATCAGAACCGGCAGCATCGCGACGACGCCCGCGGCGCTCATCGCGCCCCATTGAATTTCATATTGAGTGACGTGGGCGGCGATGCCGACTGGAAGCGTCATTGCCGATTCAGTCTGCGAGAGAATCAGCGCGAATAAAAACTCGTTCCAGGCCACGATGAGGCAGAAGACCGCAGTCGCGGCGAGGCCGGGCCGAACAAGCGGCAGGACGATTCGCAACAGGACGCCTACACGCGATTCGCCGTCGAGCATCGCGGCTTCCTCGATCTCACGCGGCAGCTCCTCGACGAAGCCTCGCATCATCCAGACCACGAAGGGCAGGTTTAAGGCGACATCGACCAAAATGAGTCCGGTGAGCGAATTCAGCAGATGGATTTGGCGCAGCATGAGGAACAAAGGAATGATGGTGACGATCGGGGGAAGCATGCGGTTCGAAAGAATCCAGAAGCTGATGCTGCGGGACCAATCGCGAGGCCAGGGGAAGCGGGCGAGTCCGTAGGCGGCGGGGAGACCGAGGACGAGCGCGATCAGAGTGGAGCAGGTCGAGACGACGATCGAGTTCAAAAAGTATCGTCCAAATGCCTCATGAGCGAAGATCGCTGTGTAGTGGCTGAAGGTGGGCGTGAAGGCGAACCATAAAGGAGGGGACGCGAACTGATCGATCTCGCGCTTGAGTGAAATGGTGATCAGCCAGTAGATCGGGGCCAGGGCGAAGGCGAGGGCCAGGAGTGCGGCTACGTATTTTGCTGGCGTCTTCATGCGTTCGCGGACCTGACCGCTCCCGAAGGTCGCGGCTCTATTGAACTCGCGCGTTTTTTGGAGCCGCGACCTACGGGAGCGGTCATGCGGTCACCTTCATCAACCGCATCAGGGCGCGCGCTGCCAGCATAGTGATTACCAGGCCTACGAACGACATCGCCGCGGCGTAACCGAAATTTGAGAATCGAAAGGCTGTGCGGTAGATGTAGAGGCTCACAGTTTCGGTGGCGGAGCCTGGGCCGCCTTGTGTAAGCAGGAAAATCTGGTCGAAAATTCGCAGCAGGTCCATCGAGCGCAGCAGGAGCGCGAGCAGAATCACCGGCTTCAGCAAGGGCAGGATTACGTCCCTCAGAGTCTGCCAGTAGCCGGCGCCATCGACACGCGCAGCTTCGAGAGGCTCGGCTGGAATCGCTTGCAGCCCGGCGGTGAGAAGGAGGAATAAAAATGGGGTCCACTCCCATACGTCGACCAGGATCACGGAGGGCATGGCAGAGGTTCGGCCGCTGGTCCAGGTCAAACCCGCTGTGTTGATTCCGAGTAGGCGCAGCGAGCCGTTGAGTACGCCGAATTCCGGATTGTAGATCAAGCGCCAGATGACTGCGGCAACCACCGGAGGCAGGAGCATGGGCGCGAGAAGGCCTACTCGGATCAACGCGCGGCCGTGCACTAACGAATCGACTAACAACGCCAGTGCGAGACCTAGAAAAAATTCGAGCGCGAGCGCGGCCGCGGCATAGAGAAGAGTCTGACCGGCTGCGACGCTGAATAAACGGTCCTGAAACAGGCGGGCGTAATTGGCGAGAGTGAGGCCGTGGGCGTCGGTCAGGCTGACCTTAACCAGATAGAGCAGAGGATAGATGGAGAGCGCGGCCAATACGAACAAGGCGGGCGCGACCCAGATCAGGCCGGGAGGGATTCGACGGGTCATTTGCTTCGCGCTAGAATAGCGGCGATTTCGCGGTTCGCCTGTTGCATCGCTGCTTCGGGTGTCGCCGCGCCGGAATTGGCTTGCGACAGGCTGACACCGAAAGCATTTTCGATTTCGTTCCATTGCGTGGTGCGAGGTCGGGGACGGGCCGCTTCGAGTGCGGCGAGCTGGGCTGGAAAGGCTCGGAATTTCTTTACTAAGTCGGGCGACTGAAAGACGCTGCGCCGCGTAGGAGGATTTCCGCGAAGCGCTGCCTGCGTCATCTGCGCGGGTTCCGTCGCCCAGGTAATGAAATCCGATGCGGCATCGCGATGAGAGGAAGCGGCTGGAATGGCGAGCAGCCACGCGCCCAGCTCCGCGACGCCGGGGAGACGCGCGGAGGGCATAGGCGCAAATTCAATCTTGCCCGTCACCTTCGATTTCGACGGATCGTCCATGGCGGCGATCCAGGCGGGCCAGTTGATGCTCATCGCCGCGGTTCCCTGCAGGAGCTGCGCGGAAACCTCGGCCGCGTTGAAACCCGCATATCCAGGCGGCGAGAACTTGCCGAGCTCGACCATGAAACGGAGAGCCTCAATCGCCTCGGGGCTCGCCAGATTCGGGCGGACCTGCGCATCGAAGATGTCGCCTCCAAAGGCCCACAGGAGCGGCATGAAATCGGTGACCGCGGAATTGCCGGGGGCCGCGCGCATGACATAGCCGAACATCTTCTCGCCTGCTCCGATGGTTTTCGCGTCGGTCAGAATTTTCTCCCAACGGTCCGGCGGGCCGAGCTTGTACTTATCGAATAAATCCTTGCGATAGAAAAAAAGCTGAGAGTTGCCGACGTAGGGAAGCGCGTAGAAATTTCCTGCGTTCCGGCAAACTGCGAGGGTGCTGGCGAGGAAGTCGGCATCGGGCTCGTGCGACAGAGGCGCGAGGCCGCCGTCGGCGACCAGCTTTGGAAACCACGGGTCGTCCATCATGATGACGTCGTAGGCGCCGGTCCGGCTTTGGAGATCGAGCGATTCCTTTTCGAATAGATTGGCGTAGGGAAGCTCGACCACTTCGATGCGCGTGTTGCGCAGCTCGCCCCATTCGTGAGCGGCCGCTTTGAGAGCGCTGCCCTCGACGCCGGCGTTCACGGCGATGGTCAGGACTTTATCGGAGGCGGGGTGCGAGCAACTGGCGAGTAATGCGACAAGGCACAAAAGGAAAAAACGCACGAATTGGCAGTGTATCAAATTGACTCGCAACCCCTTCCTACAAATCAATCGCGACCACCTCGTGATCGAGGATTGAAGGGATCGTCAACGTCACGGTCTCGTTCGCCTCGCGGACCCGAGGCGTCTGCCCGCTGACGAGCAATCGCACTTTCTTCGCTTTCGCGCCAGATGGCAAGCGGACCGTCACCTGCTGCGGCGGCGTCGGAATAAACTCGCGGATCGGACCTTTCATCATCATCGGATTCGTCAGGTTTATAAGATGCACCGTCAGTGAATCTTTCTGCCGCCACACGGTTACATCGAGGGTGCCGAGGCCCATCACCACCACCGGCCGCGGCTCATTCGTCGCCCAGTCCACCGCATTGCGAAGCAGTTTCAAATGATCGACCGAGAGGACTTCCCAGAAAGTCCGGTCGATATCCCACGGGAAGTACACCACCCGTCCCTTGCCCACTTCGCGTATATAAACCTCTGGAATGTCGGTTTTCGGCTCGCGAGGAAACACTTCCTCCATCGGCAGGTCTGGATAAGAGGGAATCAGCGTTAGCGGAGGGTTGGGATAGCTGCCCTTCGTGTGTACGCGGGAAACACCATTGATGATGCGGTCGGCATCCTCGAGCCCGGCGAGAATCGGATGTCGCGGGCCCTCCTGGAGCCTCAGATACGAGTTCTGCATCCGTGCATCGACACTCCCTCCGAACGATGTTCCGAACAAATCAGCGAGCCCGAAGTCCTGACGCCGCACACCCCACTCGTCGTAGAGCGATGTCTCATACGTCGCGACGATGCTTCCTCCGCGCTGCACGTATGCTCGGATCTGCTCGCACTGTGCATCTGAAAGAGCCGCTATATTCGGAAAGATCAGGACCTTGAACTTGTCGACATGCGGGGCATCGAGAAGTCCGTCGTGCACCATCTCAAACGGAATCCGCGATTCGATCAACGCCTGATAGTATCCGAGCGTGTGGTCTTCGACCTTCGCCCGCGCCCTCTCGCCTCCGTAAAAGTGCGAAGTCTGCTGCGAGTACACCATCCCCACGCGCGCCAGCGGCTCTTCGTTGCGCAGGTACCGCTCATTCTTGTAATGCCAAACGTAAATATCCTCGACCACAGGCAGCCAGCGGCGATCGTAAAGTGTGCCTCCGAATTTTGTGAACCACGGACGCAAGTCGTTGGCGATTCCGTCGAGCACCCACAGTCGAATCTCAGGTCCGCTCTGCACCGAATCCTTCCATCGGTACGGCTCCTCCGTGCCGACGCTGAAAATCCCTCCGATCGGTTTGCGGCCCAGCGTCGAGCGGTATTCCTTGCCGTTCTTCCCATTCGCCCACGGAGCAGTGAGGCCGCTGCGCGCCTGCCGGTCCGCGAAAAGAATCGGAGCCAGCGCCCCGACCCTCTTCATGTCGAGATCGCTGGTCGCCCCGCCGCCGCTATTCGGAATGTAACGCGCGCCCGGATTGATCTTCCGAATCTCGCCGTCCCAGAGCTGCCAAAGTTCGAACAGTCTCTGTTGCCGCCAGCCCATATAAGCGCGGCGCGCCGGGTTCTGCGGATCGAGCGTGCGAGGCAGATCCATCTCCGCCGCCAATTTGAAATTGCTCTGGCAGTGCTCGCAGTAACACATGCCGGAGCCCGCCCAACGATTGCTGAAGATCCCGTCGACCTTATACATCGACACGATCTCCTTCGTCACCTCCGTCATGAAATCAAAGTTATAAGGACCGAGAGCGCACGTCACCCATAACTCGGGCATCACCGGATGACGCCGCTTCTCTCCCGCCGCATTCACCGCGATCCAATCCGGGTGCGCATCGAACACGTCCTGATGCGCTGCGTGCGGATCGGTGCGGGCGATCACCACCATGTTCAATTGGCGGCAGCCTGCCACCAGTTCGCCGAACGCGTCATTCTGTCCGAGCCACTTGCTCCGATAATGCAGAGGGATCTTAGTCGGATAATACGCCACGCATCCGCCCGCGCTCAAACACGCGGCATCGGAATGTGTGCGCTTAAAATAATTGAGCCAAAACCCCGGATCGTACTTGCCCGGATCGTCTTCGACCAGCGTCAACTGCGCCCAGCGCATCGGCCGGTCAAACCAGGGGTCAGGCTCGGGACCGGCGAGCGCGATCGCCGAGCTGGCTAAGGCAGCATTCAATAAAAACTCCCGTCGATTCATGGGCATGATGTTCACTCTATTCCAGTCGGTTGTTTTCGCGGTGACCGCTCCGGGTGGCTGCGGCTCTCTCGGAGACCCTGGCGTTAAAATAACGCCCCAATAACGGGGGTGGGTTTTGCCTGTGAACGGAGCGCATATTATTGGTGATAGTCCCGCATTCAGTATCGACCCATTCGGTGGATTGAGGGCACATTGAAATCTCTATCCTATTGAGGGGTTGATAAGTTAGGGCTCTTCTTTATGCTGAAAAAGTCAAAGACAATAAGGCTTTTTCAGCATCCAGTTAGATTAGTTGCCGCCGGTCGCGGCTGTCGCCGCTGTCTTCGCCCCCGTCAGTTGAGCGACCGCTCCCAGCGTTGTCTGCGCCGCATTCAACCCCAGCCTGAAATCATCGTCGCTATAGTGGGCGTACACATCCGTCGGCTGATGATGATTGGGGTCCCATCCATTGCCGATCTGCGACCCTCGCTCCAGTTCGCGAAGGCTGATCGCCGGCGTCAGATCCATAAACGGCCCCGAATCCGTATTCGACATGTGGGGACCGATGCTGGCCGGATAATCGGTCGCATACTTCTCGTTCGCAAATTGAAATTTGTGCGCCAGCAGCATCGCCGCGTCCGCCAGTTTTGAAGTCACCTGATACTCGATATTGACGTCGGCCTCGGGCCGCTGCACCGGACTCATCGAGCCGTCCTTGCGCGGCATACCGTGGTCGAACATCATCATGTCGTGCTGGATCATGCCGAGCCATTTGGGTTCCGGATACTTGCCGGAACCCGCCGGCGACTCGATCCCTTGCAGGTCCTTGCGCTGCGCCACATAGGCCCGCGCCCCGTTGGTGCCAGTCTCTTCGTTGTTCCAAAGCGCGAAACGGATTGACCGCTCTGTTTGAACATCGGGACTGCTGAAGACCCTCGCCAGTTCCATCACCAGCGCGGTGCCCGAGCCGTCGTCATTCGCCGCCTCTCCGTAACCAATTCCATCCATATGCCCGGCGACGATGTACATCTCCTCGGGATGCGCCGTGCCAATCTTCGTACAAAAAACCTCTTCACGGGCGCCCGGTGTCGAAGGTTGAGAATTCAGTTCGCGAAGCTTTTCGTCGGGCTGCTTTAGAGGATCGTTATTGACGCCTTCGGGCATCCGCACCCCGCGCCGTCGAGCGCCCCCAGGACCAATAATCGGATCCTGTGCTCCCCGGCCCCTTCCGCCCCCACGCCCCTCTGGAGGCTGATAATCATAGTGAATCCGCTCCGTGTTGGCGCATCCGTAGCTTTTGAGCTGCGCTTCAATCCAATCGACCGCCGCGCGATTTCGATCGGTGCCCTGCCGCCGGTCGCCAAACTGCGTGAGGCCCTTGATGGTTGCCTTGTACCTATCGAAGTCGAGCCGGCCGACCATCGTCGCAATAGGATCCGGCGGAGCTTTGGGAGCGTCCACTGCGGGTGTCTGTTGGGCCGGCATTAGCGAAGCGCAAAAGAAGGCAAGCACGGTACGTCGCATATTCAGATCAGTGTAACCTTTCCCAATCCCTGGTAAGATACCGGTCGATGGATATTTTCATGCGACCCACGCTCCTCCTCCTACCCATCGTATTCACCGCAATCTCGTTGGCCGGCGATCCAGCCAATGCCTGCAAAGGCGATCCATCCCATTGGACTCCCATTTTCGACGGCAAGGACCTGGAGGGCTGGAAGCACGTCGGGCCCGGAAACATGACTGTCGAGGACGGTCTCATCCACACCCACGGCGGCATGGGCCTGCTCTATTGGGCCGCCGGCCCGATCGGCGATTGCCGCATTCACGTCCTCTTCCGCATGCGCGACGAGAACGACAACTCCGGCGTCTTCATCCGCATTCCCGTCGAGCCCCGCGAAGAATGGATGCCCGTCCATTACGGCTACGAAGTGCAAATCGATAATCACCCGGAGCGTTCCAATCCACCTGAAGACGACGCCCACTCCACCGGCACGCTCTACTCGCTCACCAAGCCGCTCGCGAAAGCCTGGAAGCCCGGCCCTGAGTGGAACACGATGGACATCACGCTCGAAGGCCCGCGCACCATTGTGGTCCTGAACGGGGTGAAAGTCACCGACTATACCGAAGGCGCTCCCGTCCCCGCCCAGCAATTCACCTTCGAACCGAAGCGCGGGTTACGCCCCAACTTCGGCTATATTGGCCTGCAAAATCACAGCGACAACGACATCGTCTTCTTTAAAGAAGTGGCGATTCAACCCATAAAAAAATGAACACCCGCCGTAAATTTCTCCGAACGACCGCCGGTCTCGTGACCGCCAATACGATTCTTTTGGAAGCCGAGCCCGCGCCGCCACAAACCGCGCCCAGCGACCGCGTCCGCTTTGGCATCATCGGTATCGGCATGCAAGGCTCGGGCTTGCTGAGCACCGCGACTTCCTTGCCCGGCGTAGAGTGCGTCGCCGCGGCTGACCTGTATGACGGACGCCACACGTTGGCCCGCGAGATCACCAATAACCCAAGCCTTCCCGTCACGCGCCATTACCAGGAACTCCTCGATCGCAAAGACATCGATTGCATCGTCGCCGCCGTTCCCGATTTCTGGCACAAGCGGGTTGTGGTCGACGCCTGCAGCGCCGGCAAGGACATCTATTGCGAGAAACCCATGTCGCATACCGCAGAAGAAGGTTTCGATATGGTCGCCGCCGCAAAAAAGTACAGCCGCATCGTGCAGATCGGATCGCAGCGCGTCAGCTCCATTGTCTACGCCAAGGCTCACGAACTTTACGCAAGCGGAGCCATCGGCGACGTTTCCATGGTCGAGCTCACCTTAGGCCGCAACAGTCCTACGGGAGCCTGGGAATATCCTCCGCCGCTCGATCTTTCTCCCCAGAATCTCGATTGGGACGCCTGGATCACCGGCGCGCCGAAAATTCCTTTCAACGCGGAGCGCTTCGCCCGCTGGCGCTGCTGGAAAGAGTATGGCACCGGCGTCGGTGGAGATTTGATGGTTCACCTGCTCAGCGGAATGCTGTACACGCTCGGCTGGAATGAGCCTCCGCGGTCCGCCTCCGCTCTAGGCGGAATTTTCCGCTGGAAGGACGGCCGCAACATGCCGGACCTGCATGCTGTGCTGTTCGATTATCACGGCATCCCCGTTTACGTCCGTTTGGGCCTGGGTACGGAAACTCCGGAATTGGCCCGATTCATGGGTCCCAAAGGCTTCATCGATGTCAGCGGCTCGGAGGTGCGTTATTCGCCGCAGCGCGGCATCGACACCAGCCCCAGCTATTACTCCGGTGGGTTCCCCCGAAAGATGCGTGCCGAATATCTGAAACTATGGCACGCCGCCAACGACTCCAACATGCCGCGCGAGGCGATCATGGAAGACACGGTCTATCGCAGCAGCGACTACGACGATCTGCCACCCCACATGCGGAATTTTTTCCAATCGGTCAAATCCCGCAAGCCAGTCGTTGAGGATGCCGTCTTCGGCAACCACGCCGCGTTAGCCTGCCACATGGCGAACGAATCCTATTTCCGCAAAGCCCCCGTCACCTTGGACGCCGCCTCACACACCATCAAAAATTCCTAGTGGCGCGACCTTCAGCTTCGTGTCGACGTCCGCATCCCGCTGATTGCCACGAAAACAGCACAGCTCGACCGAGCCGTGACCGCAGGGAGCGGTACTCAATCGCGGATGTTTCCGAAAATTTCACAAGACACTTTTTCCGTCCTTTTCGTGCGGGTCACTCCATAGGGGAAGGATTCGTCGTAACCGGTCTCCAGTGAAATTCTTTCGCCCGCGTTTTCTGAGACTTGCCGCTTTCAAACCGGCGCGGCTCTTGCGAAGCGCCCGTATCCTCAGGGCAGGAGAGGTTGATTTTCCTGGCCGGGGTCAACCTCTTCAGCGGTGCGGATGTTTCGGTGGCATCCGCACCGTTTGTTCTCGCCGCCCTCAGCGTCACCGCGCGAGACATTTTTTTATCTCCTTTTTCTTAGCGAGCTTAGCGCCTTAGCGTGAAAAGGGTTTTGTCTCCTCCGCGTACTCTAGAACCAGAAGGAGCCTTCACCAAGCTCTTTCGACAGTTTTTTGCCGGCCGGCAAATGTCGTATTGCGGTGGTGCTGAACTTCCGGAGGCCCTTAAAGCCTTGCGGCTACCAACTATAAGTATGGGGTCGACGGAAGAGTTTTGGGACTGGTCCTGATAGCATCCGGGGAGAGCGGATAGCAATGATCGCCGCACCCATGGGTTTCAGAGGATTGTGCATCGAAAGCGAAGTAGCAGCGGGCGCCCGAAAGGCGTCTGTAATGTTTGCGCAAGAGACAGTCCGAGCCATTAGCGGCCCGGTGTGGGAAGCCGGGCCGCGCGCGATTTCTCGCATAGCCGTAGTGCGTCCTATTTCATCTCCGACCGCAACACCTCAACCGCCTTCTCAATCTGCCGGTCGTGCCCGCTCAAAAAATCCGACGGCGCATTATCGACATAAATATCCGGTGGCACGCCGTAATTCTCAAAATCCGTTCCATTCGCCGTGTACACTCCGACCCCTGGCGTCCGAATCGTCGCCCCATCCATCAATCGATAGGAGCCCGTCCCGATCACCGCGCCCATGGTATTTACGCCGATCACTTTGCCGAGCCCGAGCGTCTTAAATCCCTCGGGAAACATCTCCGCGTTCGATGCCGACCGCTCGTTTTCAAGCACCACCATCGGCCCGAAGAACGCCTGCACCGGTCGAGGCACCTCCACCGAATCGCGGCTGCGATAAGACTCATATTTCTTTCTCTGATTCAGAATTTCAAGTAGCTCCTGATCGATGCCGCCACCACCGTTGAACCGTTCGTCGATGATGAGCGCCTTCTTGGCGCGATTATCGATCAGATCGCGCTGGAACCGTTCGAGCGACGGCGCGTCCATCGCGCGAATGTGCAAATATCCAATCTCGCCGTTGCTTGCTTTTTCGACCATCGCGCGATGCTCATCCACCCACCGGTCATATTCGAGATTGCCCATCGCCTGCTGCGTCAAAGGCTCCAGGCTGACCGTCCACGCGCCGTCCAACTGCGGCTTCGAATTGACGGTGAAATCGAACTTCCTTCCCGGCAACAAGTTAAAAAGCTTCCAGTAGTTGTCGGGCGTCTTCAACTCCCTGCCGTTCACTGCGACGATATAATTGCCGCTCGAGATCTTCACGTAATCGTGATCCGCCGGACCCTTCCGATAGATATGCGTAACCTTGTAGAACCCCGACGCATCGGGCGCCAGATCGAATCCTGGATAGTGCGTCTGAATGCGATCCGCCGCCGGCACTCCTCCGCCCGTCACCCCGGTATGCGACGCATTCAGCTCCCCGATCATCTGCATCATGACGACGTGCAGCTCATCGTTATCCACGATGTTCGGCAGCAGCGACTCATACGTATCCTTCGCCGCCGCCCAATTCACGCCGTGCATTTTTCCGTCGTAGAACCGATTCTTCATCACACGCCAGCCCTCTTCGAAAACCTGCTTGCGCTCAGCTTCGTTGTCTACCTCCAGCCGCACCGTGAACGCGATCCTTCGCGGAGCGGTTCCCGCAGGCGCAGCCGGCGCCGCCGATCCACCGCGTCCTCCCCGACCGCCGCCCGTCGCCGCAACAGTTTCTCCCGCAGGCGCAGCCGGAGCCGCGACCGAGTAAATCCCTCCGCCCTGCATGTAATAAATGTTGCGCCCATCTTTCGACCATTGCGGATCGAACCCGCCGCCGCCTCCGCCCGCGCCACCTCGTCCCCGACCACCGCCGCCCCCTTCAGGCGCAGTCGAAATGCGCGTCACGCGGACGCCGTCGTCACCAATTACGTAGAGTCCCGGACCATCCTCCGCACCCCCTCCAACAACAGTCGCGTAGGACCGGCGATCGGGCGCCGGAACCACATCCAGCACCGACCCGCCCAGGTGCGTCAACTGCCAGATGCGCTGATCGAGCCCGTCCCACTCAATCTTGACTTCAACCTTCGGAGCCGCGGCCCCACGACGCGTCGCCTCCGTTGCAGCCGCCTCCGCTTGCGCCTCGGTATCGACATCGTGATCGTCCGGATTCTTCTCATTCCGCGTCAGCGAAACGCTGTAAAGCTGCAACACCGTTCGATTCAG